>Ga0208274_1001231_pt1 | contig 12021 bp, 17 predicted proteins | sample ETNtaG_22_FD_185755 | JGI IMG/M metagenome (GOLD analysis project Ga0208274, IMG submission 185755) | Marine microbial and viral communities from oxygen minimum zone, Eastern Pacific Ocean - ETNP201306SV43 (SPAdes) (version 2) | ecosystem: Environmental > Aquatic > Marine > Oceanic ... | reverse complement strand
GCCAGGATCCGGAAAGGCGGCGACGATCTCCGGCGGCACCATCAACACGACGGAACGGGCGAGATCGGCGACGTTGACCTGGCGGCGCCGCGCCAAATCCGCGACGCGGTCGCGAAAGGCGCTAGAGCATGGGATCGTGTAGGAAAATTTTCCGCCATTATGCGGCATCGTCAAATGTCCCGGCGGTGGACCCCAAGAAAACCATGACTAGTAGGTAATTTCTATAAACCATACCATATCTATTTTAAAAATGAATTTACCTGCTTTGTTCGCGGGGCCAACTCCTTTTGGAGTTGAAGGTCCGCGAACGGCGGTTTTGGCAACCTTCATTGCCCGCCTTTCGGGACAGGGCAAGATATCATTGCCGGCCCGCGGCGATTCCGTTTTCGCCTTACCGGTGTTCGGAAGCCGTCCCGTAAAAAAAAGAAACGGTTTCGAAATGAATATTTTAACATATTGATATTATGGCATAAATTTTGTTATCATAGAGAGGTGACGGCGGTCTGGATCAGCTCTGTCCAAGGCGGCGGCGCGGTTCTAGCGGCGATGTTGTTTCGAGACGCCAACAGTCACCCCGGGGGCTTTCAGAAAATTTCGTTGGTTTTGTTTTGGTGACTTATTAACCAACCCTCCTTATGACTGGAAAAACCAGGAAAACAGAGGTTAGGCGAAGTGATGGGAGAAATTTGCACGATTGGATACGAGGGCGCGGCGGTGGAGGATTTTTTCGCGACCTTGAGGCTTGCCAAGATTGATCTCGTCTTGGATATCCGTGAATTGCCAGTCTCCCGCCGTAGGGGGTTTTCCAAAGGGGCGCTCGCAGCGGCCCTGGAAGCGGAAGGCATTGGCTATGAGCACCTAAAAGGGCTCGGCAACCCAAAAGAAGGCCGTGATGCCGCCAAGTTAGGGCGTTTCGAAGAATTCGTTGCGATTTTCGCAGCCCATATGCAGACCGAGGCCGCGCATGCCGATCTTGAGAAAGCCCTTGGTCTCGTGTCGGGGAAGCAAGCCTGCCTCCTCTGCTATGAGCGGGATTTCAGGGCTTGCCACCGCAACATCGTGTCAGAACGGATTTCCGGTATCACGGGGCAAACCGTCCGCAACCTTGGTGTCCGGAACGGCACTGCCCGTGAACTTGCCCGTAAGGAGATCCAACTGGCTGCCTATGCTTGAAACGTCGGGCGAGGCCGAAGCCATCATTCTCATTAAGGCCGCGCCGCTAGTGAGCAAGAAGCACGGCGAAACCGTATGCTGTGCGGGCGCCGATCTTAAGAACAACTGGTTGCGACTTTACCCGGTTTCGTTCCGGCACTTGGACGAAGCACAAGTGTTTGGCCGTTGGGACCGGGTGCGGTTTCGCTGGTCTCTTCCAAAGGACGATCAAAGGATTGAAAGTCGGCGCATCAATCAGCAATCGAGAATTTCGGGGTCAGGACTTGAATAGTGTATTTGCATCACGCCGGCGGCGAAAGCCGCTCGATCTTGATCCGGTCCGCCTTCTTCATTGCCCGAGCAAGGTCGTAGGCCGCCTGGAGGCGGAACCAGGTATCCGCGCTGCCGCCAAATGCCTTGTCGAGGCGGATCGCCATCTCGGGAGAAATGCCCGAATGGCAGTTCACGATGTCGGACAGTTGCTTACGGCTGATACCAAGTTTCTTCGCCGCCGCCGTCACGCTGAGCCCCAGGGGCTCCAGGCAATCGTGGCGGACGGACAAGCCAGGATGGGGTGGGTTCTTCATTGCCATGTCCTGGTTCTCCTAATGATAATCGATCAAATCCACATCACGGGCATGCGCTCCTTCGAAGCGGAAGATAATGCGCCAGTTGCCGGAGACACCGACAGACCAGCAACCTGCAAGATCGCCCTTCAACGGATGCAACCGGAAGCCCCATGTTGGCTGGCTCTGTCGCCTCGTCAAGACGGGCAAGGATGCGTTCGACCTTGCCGGCGCATTCCGGCGGCACCCGCCGCCGGTCTCCTTTCTCGTAGAGGAGCTTGAGACCTTTGTGGCGGAAGCCGACGATAATTCAAATAGTGTAACCTGTCACTGATCAGTTACCATTCTCGACATGCCTTACCGCTTTCTCGCAAACATTCCCAACCTCTCCGATTGATCGAGGAACCCGCGCGCCGGTTATAATCGTCACTCCGAGGCGGAGCCTCCAAAGGTCCGTAACGCGGCCGTCGGATGATAGACGGCGCCGGGATATTCGATGCGCAAGGGTCGCGCAAGGACCGTGCCATGGGGGAAGCTAAGAGAGCGGTGGACGGAAATTCAACATTCAAGTCCTGACCCCACAACATCCAGGGAAATTTTCGCCATAAGCGAGAAAAACGGCCTACACCTACCATTTGGGAGCTGCGGCAGCAACCGCAATCAGCTTAAATGCGTGACTTTGTTCCTTGTTTCACGATCAAGCCGAACGGCATGGGCCTGCCCATCTGCCGCGGCATCATCAAGACCCACCACGGTCGACTGTGGACCGAAGCCGCCACCGGCGACGGCACCGTCTTCAAGTTCACCCTGGCCGCTGCCGAGAGGGTCAAGTTCGATGACCCATGAACCGACCATCCATATCGTCGACGATAACGAAGCCGGCTTCAATATGCTGGCTAGCGTGGTCGGCGAGGTCTATCCGCGGGTGAAGACCTACGCGTCCGCCAGGGAGTTTCTTGCATCCCGGCAAGTGGGAGAGACGGGATGCCTGTTGCTGGACGTGTGCATGCCGGACATGGACGGCTTCGAACTGTACAAGGAATTGAAGGCGCGTGGCATATTCCTTTCCGTCATTCATGACCGCCCATGGCGACATAAAGATGGCCGTTCAAGCAATAAAAGACGGTGCCCATAACTTCATAGAAAAACCGTTCGACCACCGCCATTTATTGGCTCGGATACGAAGCGGCTTGGCCGCTGTCAGGTACTCGGAAGAGATCGGCATTGATCCGAATGAAATTAAAGCCCGCCTGCAAACGCTGACGCCACGCGAGCGTGAGGTTCTGGAACTGGTGGTTGGCGGGGCAACCAACAAGGGCGTCGCCCGCGAGCTGGGCATAAGCGAAAAGACCGTCGAGATCCATCGCGCCAACATGATAACGAAAATGAAGGCCAAAACGCTCGCCGCCCTAGTGAAAATGAGCTTGATCGCAAAAACCGGCATCACCATCGAGCATCGGTGAAAGCAACGGAAGGTCACGGACCGGAGATCGGAAAGCTGGCCTCTAGCGTGCAATTTGTGATTGCACGCCAATATAAGATAATTCCCTTATTAGGGGACGCACCAATAGATTTCAGCCGCTCCCCAATTAAAGTTCAGTGACCTTTTCCGCCAATGAAATCGCGGCCCGCCGACGGGGCGCGCCACCTGGAGGCAAAAATAGAAAGGTGAAATGAGCTTATCCTGGGAGAAGACAATGAAAAAAGTTCTGAAAGCTCTGCAGACATGGGCATACGTTAATCGTCCACCTGAAATCGCCCAGTCCGTGGGCGGCTTCTTGGAGGACGCTTTGGCAAGAGACCTGTCTGAGGAGGAGTACGAAGAAATAGCCCGATCAGCTTTTTGTGCCATGTGTGACAGCCAGCGAGTGATCGCCGAACTCTACGCACAGTCGAGAAAGTAGACAAATTGGGCCGCGCAATCAAGGACACCATACGCATTTCAGTTCCTATTTTTTATCTTTTGAGCCAATTGCAAAACTGCGGAATTGTGCTGATTTTTCTGCTTTTGCGGCCTATTTCCGAGGCATCCGCGGTCACTTTCCGGTATAATCGGTTTGCACAACCACAACCGGGAAGGACCGCGGACGATGCCTCTCCACGAGACGTTATCAGGTTACCGGCAAACCATCCAATACCGACTTTTCCCTTGGCTCGAGGAGGACTTCGGGCCATTGGGAGAGAGGCACGAGCAATTGGTGACGGTGCTCGGGTTGGTGCGGGTGGAGACGTTCGTGCGGCTGGGAGCGGCCGGGGGCGGTTCCGAGCGAGGCGACGTTTTCGCGGGCCTTTGCCGAGTTCGCCAAGAGCGCGCCGCCGAGCCGCCTGCACGAGACGCTGACCGCGACAACCCACGAGGACCGTCTGGCCGGTAACATCTCCCGTGACGGCACGGCGATCGAGGGGCGCGAGAAGCCGCTGAAGATCGCCACGCCCGAGAAGAAGAAGCGCCAGCGTGGCCGTACCCGCAAGGGAGAAGAGAGCCCCAAGGAAAGGCGCCGCCTGGAGTGCCCGCCGGGCATGAGCCTGCCAGCGATGCTGGCCGACCTGCCCCGCCACCGCGCCGTCGGCATCAAGCGCGACACCAAGGGCCATAAGACGAATTGGACCGGCTACAAGCCGCACCTGGACGTGGCCGACGGCGGCGCCGACGAGGAGCCTTTATGACCTGATGGACAGCGCCTATGACACACCGGAGATCAGGGATCACAGCCGTTCCCTGGGCCACGTTCCGATCATCGACGTCAACCCTCGGAGCAAACCGGGCTTGAAGCAGGAATTGGCCACCGAGGCGCGGCGGCGAAAGCGCGCCGGTTACAGGCTGGCCGAGGACGCCCGCTACAACGAACGGAGCACCGTCGAGCGGGTCAGTTGCCAACCACTTGGCACGGGCCAAAATGGACGGATCAAGGATGACTTCGGCGGCAAGTTCGTCCGGTTGCGCGGCCCCGACAAGATCATGTGCCACCTGATGTTCGGCGTTCTGGCGCCCGCCGTCGAGCAGTTGATGCGCCTGCTCAGGTAGGCTTCGATACGGCTTCCTCGGCGTTAATCGACCTCTCCCCGCAAGGAGAGGCACCGAAAAGTCATGCCGAAGATCGCCAAAAACCTCCCGTCGCCGCGAAACCACGCCGCTGAAAGGCGGAAAAAAACCGAATCGACACCCATTCAAGGCGCCAGGGAAAAACCACCTTCGTTCAGGAGGAGTTATGCAATTGGCTCTACTGTCCCTAGATTTCTGTCCCTAGATTTCTACTGAGAACGGACCCCGAGAACGTTCTCTTTTGCCGCCGCGAAGCGACGTTTCCTTGCGGTCAATTGCCAGCCGCCGGCGGAGGGAACCTTACGTTTGAAGCCGTTTCAGCCGGCTTGTGATGGCGCCTGGGCGTCTTCGCGGTGCATTGGCGATTTCCGCCGCCGGTTGTCCTTTTCGTGGCGTCGCGGCAGCTCCCGCTTTTTCCGCCTCGGTCCATGGCGCGCGGGCCTTGGCATGCGATCAGCTTTCGTCGTCGTTTTCCGGCTCATCGGCCCCGCCCATAAAATCCCCGATCAGGGCCAGGAACGGAGCGGCGAGATCCCTCAGCCTGGCTTTGCCGACCCCGTGGACATCGGCGAATTCCGCTTCGTTTCGGGGTTTGCGCCGCGCCATGTCCATGAGGGCGCGGTCCTGGAATATGACGTAGGCCGGCACTCCCCGTTCCTGGGCAATACTCAACCGCAACCCCTTCAAGGCCTCGAACAGGCCGGAATCCGAAGCGGAGAGGTCGGCCGTGGCCAACTTCTTCTTCGCCGCCGTGGTTCTGGTCTTGGCGCGCATGGTATCCCGCCGGCGGCGGAACACCGTTTCGCCGCGCATCAGGGCTAAGCCGTTTTTGGTGACGCTCAGCCCCCCATGGCCGGTGATGTCCAATCGAAGATAGCCGGCGGCGACCAGTTGGCGAACGATCGAACGCCAGGCCTCCTTGTCGAGGTCGCCGCCGACGCCATGGGTCGGCAGGCGATCATGGCGCAAGGTTCGAATTTTGTCGGTATCGGCGCCGCGCAGCACGTCGATGACATGCGCCGCCCCGAAGCGTTGGCCGGTCCGGTAAACGGCGCTCAGGGCCTTTTGCGCGTCGACCGTGCCATCCTCCAAGGCCGGCGGGTCCTGGCAGACGTCGCAATTGCCGCATGGCCCGCTGTCGTCGCCAAAATAGGACAGCAATGCCCGGCGGCGGCACTCCGGCGACTCGCAATAGGCGATCAGGGCGTCGAGTCTCTTGTGTTCGCGCCGCTTATGGGCCTCGTCGCCGCCATCTTGTTCAACGAACAAGCGCCGCTGGCGAATGTCGTCGAGACCGTAAAGCATAAGCGCGTCGGCGGGCCCGCCGTCGCGGCCGGCCCTGCCCAGCTCCTGGTAATAAGCCTCCATGTTGGCGGGTAGATTGGCGTGGAAGACGTACCTCACATCGGCCTTGTCGATGCCCATGCCGAAGGCGATGGTAGCGACCATCACCACCGCCGATTCGGTCATGAATACGTCCTGGTTGACTTTGCGTTGGGCCTTGTCCATTCCGGCATGATAGGGGAGAGCATGAACGCCGTTGCCGACAAGAAAGCCCGCCGTTTCCTCCGTCTTCTTCCGCGACAGGCAGTAGACGATGCCGCTTTCGCCCATTCGTGAACGCACGAACTCCACAAGCTGACGTTTCCAGTCGCCCCGGGCTTCCACCGCCAGACGTATGTTCGGGCGGTCGAAGCCGGTTACGAAGGTTCGGCCGTCGCCAGCGAAAAGCTTTGCCGCGATGTCTTTCCTGGTCGTCGCGTCGGCCGTCGCCGTAAGCGCCGCTATGGGCACGCCGGGGAACAGTCCGCCAAGACGGGCCAACTCGTCGTATTCGGGACGAAATGACGGCCCCCAACGGGAAATACAGTGCGCCTCGTCGATGACGATGAGTTTCAGGGGCAATCGCCCTAACGCTTCCAGCATGCGGACGGTCATCAGGCGTTCCGGGGATATGTAGAGGAGGCGCGTTTGACCCGCCGCCGCCCGCCTCCAACTGGCGGCATTGTCTTGATAGGCGTGCGAAGAGTTGATCGTCTCGGCGGCGACGCCCGACAGCTTGAGCGCCGCCACCTGGTCTTCCATCAACGCCACCAACGGGGAAACGACGATCGTCAACCCACCTCGAATCAAGGCGGGAATCTGAAAGCACAAGGATTTGCCCGATCCCGTCGGCATCACCACAAGCACATTGGCGCCGGCCAAAAGCGCCGCCAGCACCTCTTCCTGTCCTGGCCGGAACGAGGAAAACCCGAAAACCTCCCGCAGAATTCGAGGCGCTTCGGAATTGGGGGGAAGAGTTGGCATAGGACGCACCTTACGACGACTTTCCTTGTTAACCGACATTCTCATTCGACTCGTTTTCCAGGCCCCAACATGCCAAAGCGGTAAACGCCAGGCAACGGCGGCGGTCCTTTGCCGGCCTTAGAGCAAATCCAGGTTGAGTGGAATCGCCAAAGGCGATTCATCAATCTGGAAAGTTCACTCTAATTTATTGAAGTAGAGCGGATTCAAGCGACTGATCGAGCCCACTTCGTGGGCTCGATCAATCACGATACGATCTAGCGGCGATGAGGACCGTTCGTTTCCATTCGAAGAGGAGGAAACCGCCAATTTCGGCTCCTCGACGAATCAAATGCAATCGCCGAGATTTAAGGGATGGGGCCGGCCAATCTTGAAATGCTCTAGTTTAATTCGCCATATTCTTCCAGCTCGTCATCGTCCGATTCTTCTTGCGGTTCCGGGGCCGGACGGGGCGCAGCAGTGGCGGCGGATTTCTTTGCATCGGGCGCTGGCGCCAAGCCATCGGCGGGGCCCGTCCCGACCTTTGCGGAGAGCCAGGGTAACGGCTTGCCACGCCGCTTCGGCGCCGCCGGCTCGGGGATCGGTTCCGGGTCGCGGACATAAAAATCGATGGTGGGCGGCGCATCGAGGCGGGCCTTCGCCGGCGGTTCCGGCTGGTCGTAGCGAGCCGGCGACGGACCGAAGTAGTTGACCATGCGCCGCTGGTCGCGGAAACGCGGCGCCTTGAAGCACTGAACGGCGCCGATGGACTGGTAGCAGTAAAGGGATTCGTACCCATAGACCCCCTTCTCATAATCGGAAACATAGCCGCAAGCCGTCAATAAGACCGCCATGGCCGCCACGATATAGAATTTCAGCATCTGTTATCTCCCGTCCCAGACCGTGGGGGCGAAACCCGTCCGCCGCCGCTTTGAGACAACGAGATGCAAAAAAAGGGCCAAACCGGACAATCCCCGCCGAATCCATAAATTATCAATGAATTCAATAAATTGTACGTCCCGGGGCCTTAGCCCCCGAGATCGACGACGGTGCGGCCCCGGATCCGGCCCTGGAGAATCTTGCCGCCTTCCCCGATGACCCCGGCAAGGGGGATCACATTGGTCATGTAATCGAGTTTGTCCTTGGCCATTTCCGTTGACAGACGTTTCCAGGCGTTCAACCGGAGGTCGACGGGACAGTTGGTGGAGTCGATCCCCAACAGGTTGATCCCGCGCAACAAAAACGGTAGCACCGAGGTTTCCAGGTTGGGGCTGGCGGCGAGTCCGACGGCGGCGCAACCGCGGCGGCGACGCAAGCTGGCGAGCGCATTGGCGAGAATCGTGCCGCCGACGCAATCGATGACGCCGGCCCAGCGTTCCGGCCCGAGCGGCTTGTCCGGCGGGACTTCCAGCTCGCTCCTGTCGATGATGGCGGCGGCGCCCAGATCCCTGAGGTAGTCGTGCGTTTCCGGCCTGCCCGTCGAGGCGGCGACCCTGAAGCCCAAGGTGGAAAGCAAGGCGACGGCAACGCTGCCGACGCCGCCGGCGGCGCCGGTAATCAGGACCTCGCCTTCGTTTTCGGCCTTGAGGCCCCGTTCCTCGAGCGCCATCAACGCCAGCATGGCGGTGAAGCCGGCGGTGCCGATGGCCATGGCCTGCCGGCAAGTGAGGCCCTTGGGCAGGGGCACCAGCCAATCGGACTTGACCCGGGCCTTGCTGGCGTAGCCGCCCCAGTGGATCTCGCCGACCCGCCAGCCGGTGAGGATGACTTCGTCGCCAGGTTTGAACTCGGCGGTTTCCGAAGCGCTCACCTGGCCGGCGAAGTCGATGCCGGGGACATGGGGATAGGACCGGACCATGCCGCCCAAGCCATTGAGAATCATCCCGTCCTTGTAGTTCAACGTCGAATATGAGACGGCGACGGTGACGTCGCCCTCGGGCAACGCGTTATTATCCAAGGTTTTGATGCTGGCGTTGACCTTGCCGTCGGTTTCGTCGAGCACGATGGCGGTAAACCGGTTATCCTGGGACATGGCGCACCTCGCGGCATGATGGTAACAATTCAGACGATAAGGAGAAACCGCTCGCCTCCGGCCGCTATCGGATAATATTTAACCTTCACCGCGAAGCGAGTCATAATGAGCGGAAAACATGGAAACCACCAGACAAACCAAATCATTGCCAGCGACCAAATCCGCAGCCGCGGCGCTGACCTTCCACGGGCGGCCCTGGCCATTATTCAGGATTTTCATCGTCAATCTGATCCTGACGATTCTCACCCTCGGCTTTTACAGGTTCCGGGGCAAGACCCGAATCCGGCGCTATTTGTGGAGCCATACCGCCTTCGGGGATGAACGTCTGGAATATACAGGCACCGCCAAGCAACTGTTCTTGGGCTTCCTCATCGCCGTTTTCCTTGTTCTCATCCCGCTCTTCGGAGGGGTCGAGGGGTGGCGGCATTATCAGGAGATCGGCGATCCGGAGGATATGGGCTTATCCGATTCCGTCGAATTCGCCGCCGTCGTTTATCTGATTCCCGTCGCCTTATACCGGACCCGGCGATACCGGCTTTCGCGGAGCAAGTGGCGCGGCATTGGCGCCACGCAAACCGGCTCGTCCTGGCTGTATGGCGCGATGACTCTCGGATCCTATGTCCTCACGGTTTTGACCTTGGGCCTCGCCTGGCCGTTCTGCAGCACCCGGCTGATGGCCTATAAAATCAACAACACATGGTTAGGTGGCAGCCGCTTTAGCTTCACGGCCAAGGCGGCGCCCCTTTATCCCCACTTTCTCGCCGTGCTCGGTGTTTCGCTTGTCTGCCTGCTTCTGCCGATAATGGCGGTGGCGGTCATGGCTTGGCCTGCCTTGGCGTTACTCATGGGCGAGTTCAGCCTGGCGAATCTGCAAGGTTTGGGGCATTTCTTGAACACTTATTTTTTTCTTTCTTTTGGCATCATCCTCTTGGCGGTCATTCTCTCTCGCCTTCCCTGGAACTGGTACAAAGCGCGTGAATTAAGCTATTTTACCGGCCAGACCCGCCTTAGGGACCTGACCTTCGCGGCCGACATCAGCGGCTGGAATTTATTGAAGCTGCGAATCGGCAACTTTTTTCTGTTGGTGTTGACCCTGGGTCTGGCCTTGCCGGTCGTTTACGTGCGCATTTGCCGATTCATGGCCTCTCATCTGCGCGTCGGCAACGCCGCCAGGATTTCCGCCATCGTTCAAAGAAGCAAGGAATCCTCCCGAACCGGCGAAGGATTGGCTGATGTCTTCGATGTCGGGGAGTTCTGAACCGTGCCCGCGCCGAGCTGCCATTACAACGATGGCAAGTCGGCCGCCCGCCATGCCGTCACCCTCGACTTGACGGCTGATCCGCTGAGGATCGTCGGTGATGACGGCCAGATCATGGCGGTCTGGCGCAAGAGCGAAATCCACGGGATCGACGAACCCGGAGCCGGAGTGCCGGCGCGGTTTGCCGGCGGCGGCGATGCCCGGCTGACACTCGACGATCCCGAAACCCTTCAGCGCCTCCTCGACGCCGTTCCCTCGCTCGGCCGCCGCCGCCGGCCGAGCGCGGCGGCGGTATTGCAGGCCGTCGCCGGCGTGGCCGCCGTCCTTGCCTTGATGGCCGGCCTTTACCTGGCCTTTCCCGCCCTCATCGAACGGCTGGCCGCCTATATTCCCGTCTCCTGGGAGGAAGCCGCCGGCAAGGCCGCCGCCGACCGGCTTGTCGCTCGTCTATCCGCCGGCGGCGAGTGCCGGGAACCGGCAGGAACGGCCGCCCTCGAGCGTTTGACCGGACGGCTGGCGGCGGCGGCCGAGACTCCCTTCCGCTTTCGCGTCCGCGTCGCCGACGCCGCCATGGCCAACGCCTTCGCCGCTCCCGGCGGCCATATTGTCCTCTTGCGCGGGCTTGTCGAATCGGCCGAGACCTCCGAGGAGGTTGCCGGCGTGCTGGCCCACGAAATGGGCCATGTTATCGAACGTCACGCCACCGAAGCGATGCTGCGGAACGCCGGCATCAAGGTGGTCCTGGGGCCCTTATTAGGCGATCCGTCTTCCTTGATGCCGGACCTGGGCAAGGCGGCGGCCGTCGTGTTGACCTTGTCGTTCAGCCGCAAGGCCGAACGGGAGGCCGACGACCGAGCCGTCGGCATTCTCACCGCCGCCGGCATCGGCGGCGGCTTGGCCCGCTTTCTCGATCGGCTGGCCGAAAGCGAAGGAGAGGCGATTGCCTATACCGGTTTCCTTTCCACCCACCCCGAGGCCAGGGAGCGGGCGCGAACCGCGCGCCAGACGAGGAAAGGCGCCGCCGCCATGCCGCCCGAGGATTGGATGGCGTTGAAAAGGATTTGCCAATCCCCCGCCGATGGCGCCGAGTCTTAGTGACCGTAACAGAATAAATGAATCACCATCCTCCCTTCCGTCGTCATGGCCGGACTTGATCCGGCCATCCACGGGCCTCGCGCTCGGCGTCAACCGCGTGGATACCCGGCTCAAGGCCGGGCATGACGGCGGAAGGGAAGTGACGCGGTTATTTTGTGACGAGCCCTTAGAGCAAAATGATTTCTTAGATTTCCAGGGCTTGCCGCCCCCGGCTAGATTTTGTCGGCGATGCCATGGATCAGCGGCAGCTTCCAGGCTTTCTTCAGAAGCACGGAAACCAAGCCGATGATCGAGAGAACTAACACGGCCGTCGCTGAAATGTTGAAAAATGCCTTACCGATTCCCGGCACATACAAGGCAAACAAGGCAACAACGCTCCAGATCCAAAGGACAAGGCCCTGTTTGGCGTGGAAATATACAAATTCATCGCCAGCGTTCATCATCAACGGAACGAAGCAGAGAACGCCTAAATCCCGCATTGCCCAGATGACCCTGTAATTTGACGACAGCGCACCCGGATTATGGTATAAGAATCATTATGTTATAGACAGACTTGGGGTGTTGATATGGCTCACCCGATGGGTGAATCGAA
>Ga0208274_1001204_pt1 | contig 12198 bp, 10 predicted proteins | sample ETNtaG_22_FD_185755 | JGI IMG/M metagenome (GOLD analysis project Ga0208274, IMG submission 185755) | Marine microbial and viral communities from oxygen minimum zone, Eastern Pacific Ocean - ETNP201306SV43 (SPAdes) (version 2) | ecosystem: Environmental > Aquatic > Marine > Oceanic ... | reverse complement strand
GCTCCAACTGCAATCTGCTATGCCGCAGTTCTATATGTTTTTCGCTGTCTCATTGATGACGACATTCCACTTAACAGCGGTTGCTTTAAGCCACTAAATATAATCATACCTGTTGATAGCATGATTAATCCCGTCTACCCTGCCGCAGTTGTCGCAGGCAATGTTGAAACTTCCCAATATATTGTTGATGCCCTGTTTGGCGCCCTTGGAACAATAGCTGCATCTCAGGGCACAATGAATAATTACATTTGGGGCAATAACAGGATACAAAACTACGAGACTATATGCGGTGGTTCTGGCGCTAGTGCCAAGCAAAACGGCTGCAATGCAGTGCATACTCATATGACTAATACCAGACTAACAGACCCAGAAGTTTTAGAGTGGCGCTTTCCTGTGAGACTTGAAACTTTTGAAATTAGAAAGAATTCAGGGGGCAAGGGTAAACATAAAGGTGGAGAAGGAGTTAATCGACAAATGCGCTTTCTTGAACCAATGACTGTTAATATAATTGCGGGACATCGAATAGTACCTCCTTACGGAATTGCAGGAGGCGAACCCGGAGCGGTTGGTGAAAATTATGTCGTTCACTCTGATAAAAAAGTGACGAATATAGGAACAAAAGGTCAAATTGAAGTTAATAAAAATGATGTTTTTATCTTAAAAACTCCTGGCGGTGGCGGTTATGGCAATCCCAACTAATAGATCTATTTATAATGGAGCAGAGCGTCCTGGGGACTTATCATTAATACTGGAGAGGGTTGAATTATGAAAAATATCAAACAAAACCAGGCTCCTCTTGAGGCACATAAACGACTACGACACAAACCAGTTATTGCCTATCCATTGGATCGCCTGCCTCAATATAATAGCGATCTCTACGAGTCTGCAAGAAAGCAATTAACTTTAATTGCAGAAACCATCATACCTCCAAGAGAGGCAAAAACTTTTGTCGTTCCTGCGGGTCATTTTTTTCGCATAGTATGTAGCGAAGGCCCACAAGTAGGAGATCTAAACCTTTGGAACAATGACAACATCAAGGAGCACTTTTATAGCGGTAAAACGAGGGCGCTTTACGGCACCCATGTTAGTACCGGTGATTGTCTATACTCAAATTTTCCTTTTCTCAGGCCAATCGCAACTATCACTCACGACACACTAGATTGGTATGGCTGGGATGAAGATGGCGCTAGCGTACACGATGTGATTGGAACTCGTTGCGACCCCTACACCCACCTGGCGCTGAGCGGAGAAGAGTATCACTATTGTTGCCACTCAAATCTTTGTAGGGCGCTAGCTGAACAGCAAAATAAAGCAATATCTGAAATAGAGCCACTGGTACACGATGTTCTAAACGTTTTTATGTGTACTGGCTTCACCAGGCAAACACACCAGTATTTTATGAAGGCAAGCCCGGTTCGTCCTCATGACTTTATTGAAATGTTTGCTGAAATTAACTTATTGGGAGCTCTATCGGCATGTCCTGGAGGAGACTGCGGCAGCTCGCACTCAAGCGACTCGGCTGCCTGTTACCCTTTGAAAATTGAAATCTATAAACCAAATAAAGACAGTTTGAATGGCTGGCGACCACCGTCAATCAATCAATACTCCGGCAATCATGGTCATGAATGAAACTGAATTACATAAAACCAAATGCAACACATGACTAGTTACGATTACATTATCGTTGGTGCCGGCTCTGCTGGCTGCGTGTTGGCCAATCGTCTCAGTGCAAACCCTGAGAATAGCGTCTGCTTAATCGAGGGAGGTGGCAGTGACAAAAGCCCATGGATTAAAATTCCAGCAGGAATTTTTGGGGTTTATGGCCATAAGAAATTTGATTACGCATACCAAGGCGTACCTCAAAAGAACCTAAATAACCGTATCATCACAATCAATCGTGGCAGGTGTCTTGGCGGCTCGAGTTCAATCAATGGTATGGTCTACATGCGAGGCAACAAAAATGATTATGACAATTGGGCTAGACTGGGTTGTAAAGGCTGGTCTTATGAGGAAGTCCTGCCTGTGTATAAAAAATTTGAAAACGACCAGACCGGTGGCGAATCAAAATATCACTCTTCAGAAGGAGAGTTGCCAGTAGTAAAGCCGCAAAATGCTAACGCTGCGGCTGAACGATTTGTTAAGGCTGGGAAGGAAATAGGCCTACCCCATAATCCTGACTTTAATGCTAGTTCACAATTAGGACTAGGAATTTACAATGTAAACCAAAACAGGGGCACTCGAGTGAGCTCCTATACAGCCTTTGTCGAGCCCATTCTTTCAAGACCAAACCTGACAATCCTCACACACGCAACGGTTACCTCAATTGATATAGAGGGTGATTGCGCCAAAGCAGTCAATATAATAATTAATGAGACAGCTAAAAAACTAGTTTGCAGCAAAGAAATTATTCTTAGCGCTGGCACTATAGATTCACCCAGGATACTCCTCGCTTCCGGTATTGGAAATAAAAAAGACCTTGACGAGCTTGGCATAACTTGCAAACACAACCTGGTTGGGGTTGGCGAAAATCTCCAAGATCACTTGGATTCTATGGTTACTGTGCGCTCGAACAAGGCTGAATCAATAGGTGTTTCATGGAAATCTTTATTGCCTGACGTAATTACTGCCCCGTTCAAATACTACTTTAATAAGATGGGCTGGTGGACAACTAACTACGTCGAGGCAGGTGGCTTTGCGCAAACTAAATACGCCAACAATGACTATCCAGACGTTCAGTTTCACTTCACTCCCATTTATAGAAGTCATCGCGGCAAAAGATTTGAGTTTGGCCATGGCTACTCGCTTTTTACTTGCCTGTTAAGACCTTATAGCACTGGCTCCGTCAAGTTGGCCAAGGAGGGGTCAAAATTTAAACTACTTATTGACCACAATTTTTTATCTGACCCAAGAGACGAGGCCATCATAATTGAGGCACTAAAAAAAGCCAGAGAAGTCTTATTATCGACAGAATTTGACGAAGTTCGTGGCAAAGAAATGGCGCCAGGAAAAACTCTAAAGAGTGATGAAGAAATATTAGAATACATAAGAAAAACAGCGCTGACAGTCTACCATCCAGTAGGAACTTGCAAAATGGGAATTGATGAACTTGCAGTAGTTTCTCCGTCTAATCTGAAGGTAAGAGGGATGAAAAATCTACGTGTTATTGACGCCTCAATTATGCCAACCATTGTCAGCGGCAACACTTCGGCACCAACCATGATGATTGCTGAAATGGGGGCAAGGATGATACTGGACAAAACATACTCAAAATAATTTTAAGGCGGCATATGGAAAATTTGCGGGGTATTTTATTCATGCTTCTGGCTATGGCTGGATTCGCTCTTGAAGATTTATTTATCAAGCTCCTTTCATCGCATTTACCAGTATCACAGATTTTATTTATTCTTGGCTTTAGTGGAACCGCAGTATTCTTAGTTATAGCGCTTCTAACACATGCGCCAATTCTGCACAGAGATCTATTAAATAGGCCCGTTATCGTGCGGACATTATGTGAACTGTTTGCGGCATTGTTCTTTACTTCAGCGATTGCTTTAACACCACTTTCATCGGTAGCATCAATTTTAATGACAACCCCATTAATGGTGACGATGGGCGCTGCGATATTTTTTGGAGAAAAAGTTGGTTGGCGACGCTGGACTGCAATAATGATTGGATTTTTTGGGGTTTTATTGATATTGCGCCCAGGATTTGATAGTTTTATGCCAGCCTCGCTACTAGCTGTTATTGCAACTATATTTTTAGCAGTAAGGGATTTAGCGACCCGCACCATGCAGATTGATATTTCAACGACAACAGTTTCTATTTATGCATTTTTTGCAATGGGCATCTCTGGTTTTTTTGCTATGCCTTTCTTTTCAGCTATGGTTATCCCTTCTTCAATTGAAATAGTGTATTTAATCTCAGCCGTGTTTGTCGGCGTAATTGGCTATTACGCAATTGTGCTTGCTACTCGCAATGGAGATGTATCAGTTATATCACCATTTAGATACTCACGTTTGGTGTTTGCTATGCTTTTATCAATCATAATTCTTAGAGAAAGACCAGACTTATTAACACTTAGTGGAGCTGCAATAATTGTGGCTTCAGGCATATACTCATTCATTCGTGAGGGTCACTTGAAGCAAATACACTAAAAGTGGTATTGATAGTTTTCTTCTTGTTATATTTTAAAAACATAGTGTATAGAAAAAGCTTGCTTTCCCAAGAAAACTTTATTAACATCCGCAGGATAAATCACATCGAGGATATGTTATGAATATGCCAAGAACAAAGCTTATTCCAAATGGGGAAAATATTGTCCATACGTTTTCTGATACAGAATATAAAAACCGCCAGTCAAAGCTTAGAAATTACATGACCAAAAACAATATTGATACTGCAATTTTTACCTCAATTCACAACATCAACTACTACAGTGATTTCCTCTATTGTTCTTTTGGTCGTCCTTATGCCCTAGTTATTACTCATGATAAAGCTACAACGGTCTCGGCAAATATTGATGGCGGACAACCTTGGCGTCGCACCTTTGGTGAAAACCTTGTCTACACCGATTGGCAAAAAGATAGTTTCTTTTTTGCTCTTCAGCAACTAGCTCAAAATAAAGGCAGAATTGGAATCGAGCATGACCATATTACAAAGGAACGCCTGGATAAACTTCTAAACGCATTTGATAAAGCCGAACTTACAGATATATCAGTTGACTGTATGAAGATGCGTTCGATTAAATCAGATGAAGAAATTGCCCATATTATCCAAGGCGCTAATGTCTGCGATATTGGCGGTGCAGCCTTAGTTGAAGCTGTCAAAGATGGTGCGCCTGAGAATGAAGTAGCACTTCATTCAACCCAAGCAATGGTTAGAGAAATCGCAAAGAGATACCCGCACTCTGAACTTATGGATACTTGGACTTGGTTTCAGTCAGGAATAAATACCGACGGTGCGCATAACCCTGTCACTACAAGAAAAGTTCAAAAAGGAGACATTCTCAGTCTCAACTGCTTCTCAATGATTGCTGGTTATTATGTTGCACTTGAAAGAACGCTATTTTTCGATCATGTCGATGACGAGTCATTAAGACTTTGGGAAATAAATGTTGAAGTTCACGAAGAAGGCATGAAGCTAATTAAGCCAGGTGTAGCGTGTAAAGATATTGCCCTTGAACTAAATAAAATCTTTGCAGAATACGGTCTACTTAAAAGTCGCACCTTTGGCTATGGCCATTCATTTGGAGTGCTGTCACACTACTACGGTCGTGAGGCAGGAGTTGAATTGCGCGAAGATATCGACACTGTTTTGCAAAAAAATATGGTCGTATCTATGGAGCCGATGATTATGATTCCAGAAGGACAGCCTGGTGCTGGAGGTTACCGTGAGCACGACATCATGGTTATTACTGAAGATAGCGCTTATGACATTACCAAGTTCCCGTACGGGCCTGAACACAATATCATAAAGAGCTAAAAAAGCAAAAAAAGAGTTTGAATTGCCGAAATAGTTGGAATCAGCTCTCGTAAGAGAATATTTCCACCATCATTTCGTTAGCTATGTCTTCTAGCCGGTCTCGGATAACATATTCCTCAACCGTGGTAGGTATATGGAGAGTAATTTCTGCCTTAAAGAGCTTTTCACCAGACATAGAGGCTTCGATAATTTCCGACTTAATCTCTTCAACATTTCCCCCTAGTGCTACTAATGCGTGAGAAAGCTTATTGATAATCCCTATATGATTTTGACCAATCAGCTCGATATTGTATGACTTAAATGGTTGAAGGGCGTTCGATTTGGTTTCTTCACAAACAATCTTTAATCCTAAATTTGAAGCTTCTAACTTCTTGATCAGCTTATCGACATTCTTTGAAGGAACATTAACCTTTATAATCCCTGCAAACTTCCCTTCAAAGCTTGACATTCTGCTTTCAACCCAGTCACCTTCATATGACAAGATAATCTCAGACAAACCATCTATTAAACCTGGCTTATCCTCACCCAATACGCTAACTAATATCGACTCCATATATTTCTCACTCATAATTTTCTATGCTTGGACAGGTACAAATTAAGTTCTTATCGCCATGCACATTATCTACTCGAGAGACTGGCGGCCAATACTTAACCCTTCTTAAGCTTTCCAGTGGATAGGCCGCTTCTTCTCTAGAATATGAATAACTCCAGACTGAAGACGATACCATTTCCAGTGTGTGAGGTGCATTAATTAGAGGATTATCTGTGACCGAATACTCCCCTGCTTCGACTTTTTGGATCTCTTTTCTGATTTGAATCATGGCGTCACAAAAACGATCTAACTCATCCAAAGATTCTGACTCAGTTGGCTCAATCATTAAAGTTCCGGAAACTGGAAATGACATTGTAGGTGCATGAAAACCATAATCGATTAAACGTTTTGCAACATCATCTACACTAATACCGAAATTTTCCTTAATGGAGCGGAGATCAACAATGCATTCATGGGCAACCCTGCCATTCTCGTCACTATAGAGTATAGGATAGTGTTCTGACAAACGAGTTGCTATGTAATTTGCATTCAATATTGCATTTGTGGTGGCTTCGTAAAGACCATTCTTGCCAAGCATCGCAATATACATCCAGCTAATTGGCAAAATACTAGCAGAACCCCACGGCGCACCAGAAATACTACCGACACCAGTATTATTTAATGGCGTTCTTGGTAAAAAATCTACCAAATGTTCCTTAACTCCAATAGGACCCACACCTGGGCCACCACCACCATGAGGGATGGCGAATGTTTTGTGTAAGTTAAAATGCGAAACATCGCCGCCAAATTCACCGGGAGCAGAAATTCCAACCATTGCATTCATGTTCGCACCATCAATATATACCTGTCCTCCAGCTTTATGTACAACCTCACAAACCTCCTTAACGTCTTTTTCAAATATCCCGTGAGTAGATGGATAAGTAATCATAATTGCAGCCAAATTTTCTTCATTTTCTTTGCACTTAGATGTTAAATCTGCCATATCAATATAGCCATTATCTGCAGTCTTGACTACAACTACTTTCATCCCCGCCATCTGTGCAGAGGCTGGATTGGTTCCATGAGCAGAAGCTGGAATTAGGCAAATATTTCGATGTCCTTCATCGTTACTTAGATGAAAAGCACGAATTGCTATAAGTCCTGCATATTCACCCTGGGCTCCTGAGTTAGGCTGCAAAGAAATCGCAGAGTATCCAGTTGCTTCACACATCATCTCTTCAAGATCGCTTATCATTTGATGATATCCTATCACCTGATTCATTGGCACTGCGGGATGGATTTGACAAAATTCCGGCCAAGTTACAGGTATCAATTCAGCCGCAGCATTCAACTTCATAGTACACGATCCAAGCGGTATCATTGCTCGGTCAAGTGCAAGGTCTTTATCACCCAGATAACGAATATAGCGCATCATATTAGTTTCTGAACGATACGTATTAAACACATCGTGAGTCATGAATTTTGACGTTCTTTTTATTTTTTTACTTATTTGAGATTTATTTTTTTCAAATAGCAGTTGTGCGCTGAGCTTAGATTCTGTATTAAATATTCTCCATAAATACTCTATATCCTCTGGAGTACTGAGCTCATCAAATGAAACTGAAACGAGGGTTTTACTAAAAACATTTATGTTGTATCCATTTTTTTCAGCCTGCATGACAACAGCGTCAGAGTTTTTAACTTCTATCGTTAATGTATCAAAAAACGTTTCATTAACAATACGAAAACCCATTTCAGAGATGCCGTCAGCAAAGACAGCAGCGTAACGAAAAATTCTATTGGCAATTTTTATAAGGCCTCCAGCACCATGATAGACAGCATACATGCTTGCCATAACTGCCAAAAGAGCTTGCGCAGTACAGATATTACTTGTTGCCTTTTCACGACGTATGTGTTGTTCACGAGTTTGCAGAGCTAGACGATAAGCCAACCTACCGTTCGTATCAACTGAAGCACCAATAATTCTGCCGGGCATTGAGCGTTTATATTCTTGCTTAATTGACATATAAGCAGCATGTGGACCACCATAACCAATCGGTACTCCAAACCTTTGCGAATTACCAACCACGATATCTGCACCCATTTCTCCGGGTGGCTTTAAAAGCGTTAAAGCTAATAAGTCTGCACTCACAGCAACAAGAGCATTCTTTTTATGAATAGAGTCTATTAATTTAGAGTAATCACTATAGCTACCATAGGTATTTGGGTACTGCAGTAATACACCGAAAACATCAAGCTCGTCTAAATCAGTCAAAGGATCGCCAACCACAACTTCAATACCTAGTGGCTCGGCTCGTGTCAATACCACCTCAATATTCATTTGATAACAATCATTAGCAACAAAAAATACCTTACTTTTCGATCTACTAATCCTGTCACACAAGCTCATAGCTTCCGCACAGGCACTTGACTCATCCAGCATCGACGCATTCGCTATATCTAGGCCGGTTAAATCTGAAACCATTGTTTGAAAGTTCATCAAGGCCTCCAGACGACCTTGAGAAATCTCAGGTTGGTATGGAGTGTATGCGGAATACCAAGCCGGATTCTCTTCTATGTTGCGCTGAATTACTGGAAGTGTAATTGAATTGTAATAGCCCTGACCAATAAATGACTTGTAACGGATATTCATTCTAGCCAAGTTTCTTAACTGCTTCAGTGCCGCCAACTCTGAGAGGCCTTCGGCCATATTCATTGGCTTTTTCCGTCGAATAATATCTGGTACCACCTCTTCTATCAGGTCATCCAAGTTATTAAAACCTAGATAACTGAGCATTGTCTGACGCTGTTCAGTTGAAGAACCGATATGCCTGTTGGTAAAGGGGTCGCTATTTAGAAGATCTTCAATCTTAGTGGCCATTAGAATGTTACCTCAATCTTCAATAAATGCTTGGTATGCTGACTCATCCATCAAGTCGTCAAGTTCTGAAATATCGGAAAGTTTAACTTTGATAAACCAACCCTCACCCATAGGGTCTTCACTAACCAGTTCGGGTTCATCTTCCAATTGATTATTTACATCAACGACTTCCCCTGAAACCGGTGCAATCAAATCCGAAGCAGCCTTAACAGACTCAATTACCGATATATTGTCGCCACATGTAATTTCGTCTCCAATTGAGGGAAGCTCAATATAAACCAGATCACCTAGCTGTTCCTGGGCAAAATCTGTTATCCCGATAACCACCTCATCTTCCCCTTTAAGTTCGATCCATTCATGATCTGTTGAATACTTTGTCCCCATCACTTCTCCTATTTTTTATTATCCTCTAAAGTAATTTTGTTTTACAAATGGCAACTTAACAACATTAACCGGAATCTTCTTGTCACGTACTAATGCGAATAAGGCAGAATTATCGTCAATAAAGTTTACTGCAATTCTCGCTATAGCGATGGGTTTTCCGGCGCTCGGACCAAAACCTCCGCTGGTAACTTTACCGACATGATTGCCAGCTTCGTCTTCAATTGAAGTGCCATCGCGAACCGGAATCCTTCCTTCGGGCTGAAGGCCGACAATCTTTGCTTCTGTACCCTTGGAAAGCTGCTTCATGATAACACTGTCGCCGGGGTAACCTCCTGGGCGAACTCCGTCATGCCTTCTTGCTTTTGATAAAGCCCAGACCAAAGAAGACTCTACCGGAGTATGATTTTCGTCCAGTTCATGGCCATAGAGAGACAAACCTGCCTCTAAACGGAGCGAGTCTCTAGCTCCGAGACCCGCCCACTGAACTGCATAATCAGACAAAAAAAGTTTAGCAATACGCTCTGCCTCAAATGCTGGCATTGAAATTTCAAATCCATCCTCACCACTGTAACCGGACCTCGTCACTAGACACTCGACGTCTCCAATCATCAATTTCCTAGCCGTCATAAATGTCATTTCATTACAGGTAGGTGCAAATTGTGCCAATACTTCAGATGCTTTTGGCCCTTGCAAAGCTAACAGCGCAACATCTTCAAGAAGCTCAACTTCACAACCACTATCAACTAAACTCTTTAAGTGTTCAAAATCTGCCACTTTGCATGCTGCGTTTACCACTAAAAACAAATCATCATCTCCAATATTTGTCACCATCAAGTCATCCAACACACCGCCATTATTATTTGTAAAGACAGCATAACGTTGTTTCATTAGAGGTAAATCAACTATATCGACTGGAACTAGAGTCTCCAATGCCTGTTTTGCGTTCTGACCTGTAAGCTTGATTTGACCCATATGAGAAACATCAAAAAGACCAGCGTTTTCGCGTGTGTGCAGGTGTTCTTTTTTAATTCCTAAAGGATACTGGAGTGGCATTTCATAGCCCGCAAACGGCACCATTTTTGCACTGGCATCTAGATGCATTTGATAAAGCGGAGTAATTAATATTTGATCAACTGATGACATTTAATATAATCAATTACAAGCTTATTATTCATTTACTGAAGTCTAAAGCTTGTGTTAAATTAGATGCGTTATTATATTCCCTTACTTGTAAAAAGAAAACGATAATTTTAGTTTGATTCACTAACTATTGAATTAATTTATCGTCAATTCCTAGTAGCCTTTATTAATGTTATAGATTGGAAAAGGCAGCTTGTCATCCTCTATGCGGTAAATATTTTCAGCAATTGTTTTTGCTGAAGATTTTGGATTGCTTTGTCCTGCGATATGAGGAGTAATGTAGACAGACGGATGGCTCCAGAGAGGGTTATTTGCAGGCAAAGGTTCTTGTTCAAATACATCCATAGCCGCGGCAGTAATGTGCCCTTCATCTAGTAGAGACAATAAATCTATCTCGTTGACTATACCTCCTCTGCCCATATTTATAATAAATGAACCTCTAGGCAAACATTGAAGTTCTTGTTTTCCGAGCAAATTAGTTGTGTCTTTTGTTAAAGGTAGAACATTAATTAATATATTTGTCTTGCCCAAGAAATCGCCTAACTGCTCATCACCAAAAAAGTATTCTATATCACCCAAAGACGATTTTTGACTAGCGCCCCAACCCAAAACCTTAAAGCCTTGGCTGACAAGTGAAGCCCCGACGCCTTTTCCAATATTGCCCAATCCCATAATCCCTACTGACCTGTCCTCAGGCTGTATGGAGCCGTGCTGAAGCCATTTTTTATCAAGCTGCTGATTCATATATAAATATTGGTCACTATGAAAATGTAGCACCCAATGCAGGGCATGGAAACACATCTCATGCGTTAACTTGACATCAACTAAACGAACAATTGGCAGGTCTTTCGGCAAATCAGGATCACTTAGAATATGATCTACTCCTGCGCCTAAAGATAGAATTGCCTTCAAATTTGGGTATTTCTTTAAAATTCCATGGGGATGCTTCCATACCACAGCGTATTTTATTTCATTAACATCACCGTCATCAGGATAGACTCTGACATCAATATCTGGCAACTCCTCTTGAACAAATTGACGCCAAACCTTTTCATCTTCCCAAAATTCACTGACCGAAATTAATAATGCCAAAACTGACTCCCAAAGGCCTTAATTAAATCAAGGTGTATACTAAAGTTAGGTAGCTATAATAACCTGTTTCATTATCTGACTCTAATTTTAATTTGAGTTGGCATTAGGTTTTAATATGTTTATTAGTGTTTTAGATTTATTTAAAGTTGGAATTGGCCCATCAAGCTCCCATACCATGGGACCTATGGTTGCTGCCAATGACTTTATGCAGCATGTAAGAGAATTTTTAAATTCCAATAATAAAGTCAATGATTATCAGATTAGGTGCACCTTAAAGGACTCTCTAGCGTACACAGGTGTTGGACATGGAACAGATCGAGCAGTAACGCTTGGTTTGCATGGATATCTACCGAATACAATCATCAACGAGAAAATAGACGAAGTTATTGAGCGTGTTTGGGCGGCAAAAAATGTGTCTATCGATACCAACCAAAAAGCTTCCTTCTTTGCAGAAAAGGACATAATTTTTGACACTAGAAATTCATTGAAACAGAATCCAAATGGACTGATTTTTGATCTTCTTGATACATCAAACAAGGTACTCATATCTCACACCTATTTTTCTATAGGTGGAGGTTTTATTTCCACACCAGAAGAGATTGACCAGGTTGAATCACCCATTGAAAGTGAGCCAAGCGCTGAATACCCTTTTCCTTTTGATAACTCAGGCGAGATGCTAGAAATGTCT
>Ga0208274_1001197_pt1 | contig 12251 bp, 14 predicted proteins | sample ETNtaG_22_FD_185755 | JGI IMG/M metagenome (GOLD analysis project Ga0208274, IMG submission 185755) | Marine microbial and viral communities from oxygen minimum zone, Eastern Pacific Ocean - ETNP201306SV43 (SPAdes) (version 2) | ecosystem: Environmental > Aquatic > Marine > Oceanic ... | reverse complement strand
TAATCGATGTCTATTTCAATACTAATGGCATGCTCCTTAATGAGCATGCCTGTCAAAAGTTAATCGAGGCTGGGCTCATCAGTAACAATCACTATATCGTTAATACCCATCTTATTAAATAAAGAAATTTGCCTTCCTAAAATTGATTTTCCATTGATTTTCACCAATGGCTTTGGAAGGTCATCTGTAATAGATCCTAGCCTACAGCCTCTTCCTGCAGCAATTATAATAGCTCTCATAATTTCTTTATTCCTTAACTATATTGATACACTTTCTTAACAATTCATCAAACATAGATTCAATAGATCTACCATTTGACCACTTAATACATATATCAGGGTCTTCAGGAAAATACTTAATACATATATCAGGGTCTTCAGGAAAATCAATCTTTAAATCCATACCAGCAATATTATTAATTTCGCCAGATATATATCTCTTGTATAGACCTTTGAGGTCTCTTCTTATTAATTCATCTAATGGCGTGTCAATAAAAATCTCAATATAGTTAGGAATATTCTCTCTATTCCATTTATGTATCTCTTTAAAGAGTCCGATTACAGCAATAACAACATCAACTCCTTGACTAGATAATAAATGACATAATCTTGCATAACGCATAACAAGAGCAATTCTTTCCTCTCTTGTGTATGTTTCAGCAGCAAAAACTTGCCTTAGTTCGTCACCATCAAGTTGGATAACTTGCTTGCCAGCTGTTCTAAAATGATTGACTAACAAATTTGAATAAGTAGTTTTTCCAGTGGCTGATAAGCCAGTAATCCAATAACATTTAGATGCCATATGAGCTCATTTCGATTAGTGTTTAGGCGTTACTTTGCTACGCATATCCTTTTTTAAAAGATATAGAGAAAAAAAGGCGCAAAAGCACTTAATTACAAAAAAGTTTTGAACTTTAGTATAAACCATTGTTTTAGGATAAATTTGGGGCATTACAGTGGGAGAATAAGCAGATATTAATACCTTACAGTACGATAACCCGCAACTTTTTGGATGCAACTACTGCTGTTCATACCAAACCTGAAACATTAACACCCCCGCAGAGAAAACAGTTTATTATACCGTCCGGAAAAGTGCTCTTCCAACTTTTGTCGAATCGGTAGCGGATCAAAGATAGCCTCTCGCCTCAGACGATCCAAGCTCAACAATTCCTCAGCCCACTCTCGTAATGGCCCTCTTAGCCACTCATGTAGGGGAATTCCAAAACCACTTTTTGGTTGATCCACCAGGGAACGGGGAAGATAGCGATCTAGCAAGTTCCGTAAGATCCATTTGGTTTCCCCCTGGTAGATTTTCATCTCCAATGGTAACGATGCCGCCACCGCCACAACTTCTTCAACCAATCTTTCTCTGGATAGATCCCTGCATCCAGAAAAATTACCCACTCCATTTTAGATATTTTGATTCCTCTATTTCTACCTTCACCTGGCTAGGCATCTGGCACGACCTCTATAACAAGAGCACACTCAGAGATATCGAGCTGATTATTTTTCCACTCCCTCTTCACGATACCTAATGTGTCATCATTGGACCCAGCATCAATAACTATTAATTCGGCTGGTAGTACAGTCTGTTGCTTGAACGATCTTATTGTGTCCGCAATTGTATTGGCTTCGTTATAGAGAGGGATCACAACGGATGCCGGTATTACTTCTATACTACCCATCTCATCCAGTCCCAGTGACCATTTACTTTCTGTCTAAATACCTTCATATCATCGATAGACCATATGTCTGTTCTATTTAACATAAGATTATCTACCTTACTTGAATTAGCACCTGGCTTACTAGTTACAGCGGTCTTATACCCAGCTGATTGAACTGCATTTCGGACACGTTGATCTACTGCACCATGAGGATATGACATCATGTCTATAGGTATTGATAGCAAGTCTTCTAACCACAACTTACTGTGCTCCAGTTCGGTCTGTAAATCCTCGTCACTACACTTCGTTAATCGACAGTGGCTATATCCATGAGCACCTATCTTGCAGCCTTGTAGTCTGGATAACTCTAGCAACGCAGATCGATTCAGATAACGTTTATCATTGGACTCTATTAATGCTGGTGATACAAAAACATTAAATGGAATGCCCAAATTCTGCATGATTGGTGCAGCAACTGTATAAGTATCACTAAAACCATCATCAAAGGTTATGATAACCTCATTGGATTTTTCAGACTCCCCCAAAAGTCCTTCCTTATTAATATCAACTGTATCAACCAACCATCTCATTTGAGAAAAGAAAACATCCTCATCCATACTATAGATACCATATCTATCGTTATCAACTGCCGGTCCCAATGAATGGTACATCAAAATACGCGTTCCAGACTCTCTTGATATTCTTCCAAGCGTATCACTTATAACTTTTGCTACTTTAACTTTGTGATTCAATGTTAGCATTTCGACTATATATCAGAATTTATCAACCTCAACTTAGGATTTGAGGTCAGCGTTGAGCATAATTAGACGCAAATACAAGAGTATAGGCTCCGATCAACTGGCCAGCTGGTGACATCAATGCCGGATAATGGAAAGTTGCAATTAACAGGCCAAAGCTTTTATGTGCTGTCATATATGATGACTTATTATTGATTGTGTAATTCATGTCAATGTGTTAATAAAGTAGAAACCAACTCTGAAACAAAAGATTTTTCCGCATGATCGCACAAAAAACCTCTGCTGGTGCCATTAAATTGATATAAGTAATAATAATTATGTTGAAAGTTAAAACTCAATACCTTTTTCTATTAACACCAGTTTAATAATTTCTACGTTATGAAACTCTGCGATCTCAAGAATATCGAACTCTACTTCAAACAGTGCTTCTAATTCAGTTACCAAATTCACCATAGCCATCGAATCCCAGCCCTCAATGGTGTCCTGGCTACTTAGTGCATCAATGCTTCCGACTGGAACATCCAGTATACTTGCAATAGATTCTATCAATTTTCTCCAATTATCCATCTGCTCATCCAGTCTTTATGCTAGTCATTTCCATTTCAATCCATGCCGGTTTTATCGCAAAGTATGGTGGTCGCATCCTGTATTGAGTCTCTTCTTTACTTGTTGACTCAACAACCATTCCCAGTCGCTCATACAGTTCAGAAACCTGCATGTTCTTTTTGGATGGTGCGTATGTGGCCTGTAAAGAAGTGCATTTCCTTTCATCCAAGTATTTCAATAGTACTGACCACAGCAAATCTTCTGCACCACGTCCTAACGCACGACAACTCAAAAGAAAGCTATCAATGATCATTTCACCTCTAGTTTTTCCCTTCAGTGCAATACATAACCCAACAATTCCTTGATCCCCAAAACGATCGCTGAGAGAAAGAGTTAGCAATAAGTTTCCATCTTCTTCCATAATCTTTCTAACCGTTGCCTCACTATGACGCCTCGTGGTCAGATTAAATTGATTAGTCTTTGAAAGCATCTGTACAGTACGCTGTATAGTAGAACTCGTAACTAGTTGAACCTCTGCCTTTAACTCTAGCGTCAATAAAAAGTCCTCTTTAGTTAATCCTTTCTTCAGCTTATCCCTCTCTGCCTCATACTGATAATCCTTATTCCGAATTTGATCCTCTTCCCCAACAGCAAATTGGTCAAACAGGTGGGTGTTTAAGAGTGCATTCATTATATCCAGTGGATCATTGCGATTGTTTAGCACTTTTACTTCAGGGAGAGATCGTCGCATCTGTTCCTGTTCAAAAGGTTGGTCATCCAGAAAAACAAAGCTATCGATTCCCAGATTCAGCACTTCAGCAACCTCAATCAGGTTTATATACTTCTCATTCCAGTTTGTTTTCACCACAGAAAAATCGGACAATTGAAGCGGCATCTTACCCAGAAAACTAAATGCCTCTTCAACATCTGCAGCATTATTCTTACTAAGCAACACCAACAGTACCCCTCGACTCTTCAGGCCGTGAATCAGCTGCTGGATACGCCAATAAACACTTCCTGGATGGTCTTGCCCAATCTTCAGATTATCAATCCCATCCTCCCCCAGCACCCCTCCCCAAAGCGTATTATCAAGATCCACGGCCAAAACCTTGGACTGTGGAAGCAGTAAGGGTCGTACCACTCTAGCAAAAGCATCTGAAAAAGAGAGTGCTTTGGTTGCCGAAATGGGCTGCCGAGCAAAGAGATCCATTTTTTGGTCAATTGCTCCTCCACCTTCACTCATCACCCATTGTGCAAAATCAAAAATTTTAATTTGTTCTTTAGAAGCAAGCTCATACAAGAACTGATTTACTCTGTTCACAATCTCAGCAATTCCATACCCACGATGTTGGTCATGAATTATTCCAATCCATCGCTGCGGCATCGAAAGAGTCGAGAGAATCAGAGGTGCATCCCCTCGGTATTGAGTGACTAACTGCTGGATCCGTTGGATCAACGCATTCAGTGCATCAAGACGCTGTTCTAGAGACATCGCATCTGCCTCCCATACCAAGCGCGGATGTAGATCTTCCAGTCTCCAGAGTACAGCAACTAAATCAGGTGCTGACTGAATAAAATCAGAATCAGTATCCAGCAACTCCTGTTCTATATTCTCCAATTCACCCAATACAATGGTGGGGACGGATGGTATTAGAGAAAGCGATAACTGCAGGTGGCTCAGTAACGTCTCCATTGTAAAAGTACGAAGAATCCCAATTACAACCGGCTTCCCACCTTTCTCCGGTGGCAATTGTTCAACCTGTCTCAGAGCACTTCGAATATCGACCAAACGCCCAGTTTCGTACGCCTTTTCTACTGCAACTCTCTGTTGCACACTCCATCCCAAAGGGAAACTGGTTACCCGTTGCACTATGGCATTCTCTGACCACCAGTGACTGGTAGATTCGTCCCATTGATGAAACTGGAAGTTGAAAGGAAGAAAATCGTTCTAGCTACATCGTCTGGGTTGCAGATGCGACGCATAGGATTTGATGCCTCTTCTATCTTTTTCGCACGAATCGAGATTTCACTGGAATAAGGAGTCTCCATCATCCCTGGAGAGACAGCATTGCAACGAATACCGAGTGGCCCTAACTCCTTCGCATAGCTTTTGATCAACCCCCATGATGCCATCTTTGCCGCTACATAAGCTGACATATTAGCTGGTGGAACATCAAAAACAGCCTCGGTCAATACTGCCGTAATAAAACCATCCTCATTATTAGCTCGATTCTCCATCATTGCACTCACAAGCTGCTGCAGAGCAACTACTCCTATCTCCAAGTGTTTTCTTAACTCTTGCAGATTATCCCGATCTACCGTAGCTGTAAGATTGAGTGGTGATGCCGCCATGTGAACAATACCCTCCACATGGTGATTGGTGAAAATATGCTGGCTCCGTTCTTGAACAGCCACTTCATCAGAGAGATCACAAGAAACCAGATCAAGAACTGAGGAATCTAACTCAAATCGCAATTGCTCCAGCTTTTCACGATTCCTCCCCCAGAGGATTAACCCTGCCCCTTCTGCAGCCAACTTCCTGCACACTGAGTGTCCCAATATACCGCTTGCACCCGTAACCAGTACAGTTTTTCCTGAAAGAAGAGACGCACCTATTCGATCTTTCTTTGACATCACCATCACCTTTGCTGAACCATCCAAATAACGCTCACCATTCTCTACTCCCTCCCCTTGGATATCCAGAGAAATCAAATCAAGAGAGGGGCTCACTGAGGTAACCGTTGCTGTAAACCGCAATTGATCACCAATGCGAACCATTTTTCTCCAACTGACCTGAAAATCGTTCCACAATGCACCTGGTCCTGGTATCTCCATTCCAATCAGTGTTGAGACAAAGGATACCACTAACATTCCGTGTACTACTTGTCCCCCTGCTGCTGTTGTAGAGGCATAGCTATGATCCATATGGAGCGGATTGTAATCCCCAGTCAAATCAGCAAATGCATGCAGATCCTCTTTTGTAAACAGATGTTCCACTGTACGGCGATCACCCAGCCTCCACCCTCCAACAGATTTAACATTACTCATAATGAGGAGTCACCATCAAAGGTTGATGCATACCAGACAGATTCACACTGAAGTTCATCTTTGAGGTCTGAATGAACCGCATAATACCAAAAAGGAACATAAGGAAGAGAATGGGTCAATGGGCGCAGAGGCTGAAGCGCTTCACGTATCACCGATGGAAAACCTATCATCTGAAGCAATGTCACTTTTTTCTGTTTCGCAAAGAGAAAAGCCTCTTTCATTAGAGCTCGTATCATTTCAGGGTCATCATCCAGAACAATCAGATCTGTTACCATTATTCGTTTCAACTCAAATTGCGATGAATCTGCACGCGTTAGAATGAGGTAGCCAGCAAGTTCTCCTTTTCTACGCAAGGTCAACAAAGTCGGTTCTCGTGTATTCGCACTTTGATTAGAGAACTGCCAGGCAATCGCCTCTCGATCTCGTCTGGAAAATAATCGGTCCGGCCACTCCCTCTGTAATTTATCCCAAAACTCATTGAACTCATCACCCATCTCAACTATTGACAGCCTGTCAATATTCGTTTCGCCTGCTAAGGCGTAGTTCCATCTTCTACGAAATAACATCTCCACAGAAAGAAATGGCGAAATTATCCAAGAAGTCAAAGCAGAGTAAAACTTCCAAATCCCTTTTTTTCTTAGCAAGGAAAATAAAAATGAGCGTGGTGAAACCACCCAGAACAGATTCTTACTATAATCTCTCTGTGGGATAGGCATTGCACGAGCCATATTATAAACTGCCTCAGACTCCTTGTTTGCTGAAGAAAAAATAAACAGATCGGCCTGCTTCTGCTGGAAGAAGGCAGAAATCAATTTTAGTGAATAAGCACGATATGGTTTATCAACGACAAACGCACGAGCCACTGCAGCTATCCATAACTTTCCTTTAAAGGAGTAAGCACGTGGAATATTTCCGATAAAACCAACAACATTACCACTGGACTCCAAGACCCACCCAATTGTCCAATTTTGCACAACAAACGGATTTTGTCTCCAAATCCAGTTCCATGCTTGCCCGCTTCGTTCACCTTCCAGACCATTCCGTTGGCATAGCTTCTGAACACTAAGTTCATCATTAAAATCAGCCTCGCGGATTATTACTGAATTCATGAGTATCAGGGTGTTTTACCAACCAATCTATTGAAAATTCGAGCAGGTAAGAGTAAAGCAATCATGATTTGAATTTTATTAAGTAACCCTGAGACAGCAAAAATGCCTCTAATTGCAGAACGATAATTTCCCTGTTTTGCTTCATAGACAGAGCACATTCTATTAACACGATTACTGAACTTTTGGAAAATAGACGTTGATGAAATTTCGCAGTTTTCGTTCATGGATACTACCCAATGCTGCAACTCTTCCAAGTACTGATACTCACCAACGATCTGCAAATTATCTCCATGCCACCGACAATATGCAGTAGGTGCTTGAACAGAGGCAAACTTCCAAATTATTGCCAACCGAACAGCAAAATCAAAATCTCCGATAATGTTATATGCAGGATTGAATCTTGGCTGTAACTGCTCATAAGCAACTCTCCTGACTATGATTGTCAGAAGACCAACCACATAGTCATGTAGGATTTCGTCAAACACAAAACCATATGGTAACTGCTGTTTATAGGCAATGTACTCAACACCCTTAATCTCATTTTTCCAGTAAAAATTACTGTAAACCAGTCCAACAGCTTTATCACTAAAAAGTGGTAACTGTTGTTCTAACTTTGTTGGTAACCACCAATCATCTACATCTAGAAAAGCAAGAAACTTACCTGTAGATTTTTCAACCGCATAGTTTCTCGCCTCATAGAGTGGCGTATGCGAAGGCGCATAATAATATTTAAATCGGTCGTCATTATAAGACAATATAATGTCCGCAGTCTTGTCTGTAGATTGATTATCCCAAAAAATCAGCTCCCAATTTGTATAGGACTGTGCAAGCACACTCTTCAATGCTTTGTCTAGATACCTCTCCCCATTAAAAGCATTCATGATCACGCTTACTAATGGGATATCATTATCATAGCTATGCATTGTAAATTACAAAATCAATTTTCTTGAACAGCATCAATCAACACCTCACAAACCTTTTCTATATCTTTTTCTGACAGATCAGGGTGCAAAGGAAGGGTTAAGAGACGTGAATAGATTTTATCTGTTTCACAAAAGTCTTCACTTACATCCTGATACAGAGAAAGCCTATGATTGAGCTGGTAGTGAATTCCTGTCTGAATCCCTCGATTGATTAATCTGTCTCTTATCATTTCTCGGTCAATCCCACTCTGCAGCATTATTACATAGATATGGGGTACCACATCATCGTAATTATCGAGAAGTGGCACTATCTCAGGCGAAGAAAACAATTGTGCGTTGTATAATCTTGCAAGACTTTTTCTTTTAGCAGAGAATTCAGGAAACCGCTTAAGTTGCTCAATCCCAATCGCTGCCATAATATTACTCATGTGATATCTCCAGCCCTGAGCGTTTACATCAAAATCCCAGCTTCTTTTATCTATAAATCTTTTTTCTGTATCTTTCACTACCCCTAATAAACGAGCATCACGAATCTTATCAAGCAGTATTTGATCATCAGTTACAATACAGCCTCCTTCTCCAGAGGTAATACTTTTTATCCCATCAAAACTAAAGCAAGTAATATCTCCATAACATCCAATTAGTTTGTCTTTATAACTTGAACCTAAAGCAAGAGCGCAATCTTCTAACAAAAAAACGCTCTTTTTTTTGCATATATCTGAAATAAGATCAATCTCACATGGAATTCCAAATGAGTGCTGAGCAACAACCATCTTCGTTCTTATAGTTAAACATTCTTTGATTGAATGACTCGATGACCCAAACGTATTAGAATCAATATCAGAATACACAGGTGTGGCACCACAACGCAATATTGCATTAACCATCACGGAACATGTTGCGCCATTAATAATAATCTCATCACCTTTACCAACACCGCAAATCTTCATTAAAGCGTAGAAACCCATTCTACCTGTAGCAAATGACACGGAACCACCATCACCTACCAGTTTAGAAAATGATTGTTCATAATTCAATATTAGTTCTTCATCATCAGTTCCAACAATATTATATATGTCAGAGATGTCCTTATTTCCAATATAGTTATGACCTTGCACGAAACCAAAGTATGGAGCATTAAGAATTGAAACAGTGGTGTTATATACCTTATTAAGAATAAGGTAAAATTTTCGCATCATTAAAGGAAACCCTATTACATTTAATTGATTGATTCATCGACCAAATTAAGAAAATCATTAATAAAATAATACTGAGCATCTAAACTAATCAACAAATCATGCATTTTTTTTCCGACACCAACAAAGTCAATCTGTAAGGTATCTGCAGCCTGAAGATCGGATTTAGCATCACCAAAAAAAACTACATCTTTATAACTTACCTCACTATTACTCAATGCCAATATAAGATTATCATACTTTGAAGATGGTGACCCATATATACCATTGAAATATTTAGTCATACCACGCTTGTCTATAATTTGACAAATCTCTTTCTGTGGGGTTGCAGAGTTAATAATGCATTTTTTATTATTTAAACACTGGTATTGAAGAAAATTATTTGCGCCAGGCACTTCATTTGAGGCAATTACAGCGTTTACAACTAAAGCAGAAAACTGCTCAGAGAGCTTTAAGAGTTGATAATCTGATAATTGTAAATCCAGATAACTAGAATGATAATGCTTAAATTTATCAAAGCGAGACATACCACCATTTCTACGATGATAATCAACTACTTTTGCAACAATATTCTCTCCAAAAGGTTTATAAATCTCAGCAAATGCGTCCGTCTTAATCTCAACAGAATCTGCTAAGACACCATCAAAATCAAAAACGAGAAGTTCTTTTGACTCAAGAAAATCATGAATAATCTTTGTATCTTCAATAAGCGCCATCAAGAATTAATCTATCAATAATATAATAGTTATCGTAAGTTACTACAAATAATCTACATGAAAAAAACGCCAATTTCCTTCAGGAATATTTTCTTTAGGATTAAGCATTTTTGCCATTAAATTTGTTTCCCACCTTTTTTTAAAACCATAACTTGATGCATGCTTAAGTGAGTAGTCATCTTCTAAGGACTGAATACGTAGTTCATAGACGCCAATAGAGTACGCATAATTCATGATTGAATCATATGTTTGATATTGTTCGTATGTGTCATCAGGGGACACGAATTCAAGTAAATCTAAACGATCAACTCCATCGTTCATAGATGTTCTACCAAGCAAAGAATAACTAATCACTTCTTTACCGTTTGTTCTTACCAAAACACTATATATATATGACTGTTTGTAATAATGATATCTAAATTTGTCGCACCAGAAGCTGTTATTTCTTAACGGATATCCAGCGTAAGAATCGTTGTTCCTGTTGAAGCATTCAACAAGTTGATCACTAATATTTTCTAATGAATGGCATGACTCAAAGATTTGATAATTAGTATTGATAATGTTATGAGACACTGTTAGTCGCATTGATTCAATCTTTGATACAATGCTATATCCTATTCTCTTATACCATCTAAATGCCGATGAACCTTCGTTTTTTCGAACAACCATGACAATCCTATACTTTGGATAAAAGTATTTAGCAATAGCTTGATCCAATAGCGTACCAATTCCTTGACTCCTATAATCCGGATTAACATAAGCTGCACTGACCCATAAAGCTGACATAGAAGAGCCACCACCAAGAGAAATATGGAATCTTTCAAATGGTATTGATCCAATTAGCCTATCAGAATCATAAGCCAATACAGCAGACATGTTATTAGCAGACCATGTTTCAGCTGAACGGAGAGTATGTCCAGACCGTTCAATTAAAGATAGTACTTCAGCCATGTTTGAATCATGATATGGCTTAATTATTATATCTGGCATTAAGTTAATCATATACCCATACAAAATAACCAAGAATTAAATATGAATTCAAATCTTTATACCAATTAATAAAATTATGATTCTTTCTCAGCCCATTCTTTGAAATGCTCGATGCCTTTTTCTAGACTAAATTTCGGCTTGTATCCTAGCTGATCGGAGATCTTGAAAATGTCCGCATAACAACCCATAATATCTCCAGGAGTAGTACCAACTTCTTCAACTTTAACCTGATTAGTCTTTCCATAAGCTTCAATCAAACTATCAATTAAAGATGAAAGGTGGGTTTTCACTCCCGAACCAAGATTGTATATCTGATTTGGGAACTCGTTGTTCAATAGACAAAGCTCCCATCCTTGGACAACGTCATCAATATAAATAAAATCTCTGAAACGATCTAAGCTACCTTGGACACCAACATAATTATTATTTCTTACAATATTCAAGAATATACTTACCATGCCCTGATCGTTACGAGATAGATCCTGGCCAGGACCATATATATTAAACATTCTAAGAGCATTCCACTGTATTCCAAGAGGTTCAGCATAAATTTTTAATAACTGCTCACTCGCATATTTTGATAAGGCATAAATAGATTTAGGATTACAAGCTTCAACTTCTGACAGTATTTCAGTATTTGGGTTATCTCCATAAACAACAAACGATGACGCGAATAGAATTCGTTTGATATCATTATCTCGACACCAGTTAATCATATTCAGCGTACCAAGGATATTTATCTTTATATCAATATCTGGAATATCAAAGGATTTAGGACCAGATGATTGAGCTGCTAAGTGTAACAAAACATCATAACCAGTTGCTTTAAGATTCTCTAATTCTTTTGGGTTTGTTATATCGCATTTTACAATTTGGCAATCTTTTAATTCATTCCTTACTGATGTACTAAAATTTTCGATTATAAGAATTTCATGGCCAGCTGATAATAAGCGTTTAGCTATATTTGAACCAAGGTATCCACACCCTCCAGTAATAACAATCTTCATAATTATTGACCCTCACTTAGTTTAAAATTTTGATTTGCTTCAGACATTAAATCAATAAATCTTTTCATCAATTCTTTCGGTCCAATGGTGATTAACATATATTTATCCCATGGTGATCCAAGATTCCCTTTTACATAAATAAGATTTTCCTCTAAGAAAGCAGCTGTCTTATCACGTTTTTCAGAATTTACTAAGTCAACTAATAGATAATTAGCACTTTCGCCATTACATTTAATACCAAGATTTTCTAATTCCTCTTTTACATAAGTTCGCCCTTTGATAACCTTTTGAACAT
>Ga0208274_1001162_pt1 | contig 12537 bp, 10 predicted proteins | sample ETNtaG_22_FD_185755 | JGI IMG/M metagenome (GOLD analysis project Ga0208274, IMG submission 185755) | Marine microbial and viral communities from oxygen minimum zone, Eastern Pacific Ocean - ETNP201306SV43 (SPAdes) (version 2) | ecosystem: Environmental > Aquatic > Marine > Oceanic ... | reverse complement strand
AGAAATTTGTTGATAGTGCCGGAAGAGTTGAACGCTTTAAGCAGAAATTCAAATGGACTAAAGATTCTGCTCAAGGCGATTCGGCAAAGGATGACGGTAATAGTAGTACGGACGACCAGAGCACGGTTGCTGTAGAAGAAAAACCGGAGAATAGTAGTGCAGATAAATGACAAACTCTTAAAGAAGTTGAAGGAGATGTTTGAACGTCATAATGAGCTGGAAAAACATTTATCTGATCCGGAGGTTATTTCCGACAATACCAGATACACATCCTACGTTAAAGAACATGGCAGGCTTTCAAAATTCGTAACCAAATATCTCCAACTGGACAAAACACTAAAACAAAAGGAAGACGCCAGGGCCATTCTTGCCGAAAACAATAGTGATAACGATTTAAACAACATGGCCAGAGATGAACTCGACAATCTTGAAGAGAAAGAACTAGAGTTGTTTGAAGCGGTTAAAGGATGTTTCTTTACAGAAGGTGATGATTCTGACAAGAATGCAATAATGGAGATTCGGGCTGGAACCGGCGGAGACGAGGCAGCGCTGTTTGCCGCCGATCTCTTCAAGATGTACACAAAATATGCCGAAAAACAGAAATGGAAAACTGAAATATTAGATTCCAGCTATACTGAGATTGGAGGTTTCAAAGAGATAACCTTCTCTATTTCAGGACAATCAGTTTATAGCAAATTATGTTTTGAAAGTGGAACCCACCGTGTACAAAGGGTTCCTACCACAGAAACGAGCGGAAGGATACACACCTCAGCAGCAACAGTCGCCGTCTTGCCGGAAGTTGAAGATGTTGAAATCAAGATAGACCCCAAGGATATTTCAGTCGATACATTTCGTTCTTCCGGACCGGGAGGACAGAAGGTCAACAAAACCAGTTCTGCTATCAGAATAACCCATGCGCCTACCGGTCTGGTTGTTAAGTGCATGGACGAAAAATCTCAGCACAGAAACCGCGCAAAGGCAATGCGTATCCTGCGAAGCAGACTCTACACTTTTTTGCAGGATCAAAAAAAGGATGAACGTGATAAGACACGGCGCACCCAGATAGGCTCCGGCGATAGAAGCGAAAAGATCCGTACATATAACTTTCCACAAAACAGGGTAACCGACCACCGAATAAATCTCAATCTATACAATCTGGAAAAAATCATGCTTGGTGAAATAGACGAATTGATTGAGGCAATGACAAATTACGGAAAGCAGGAAAAGATGAAGGAATTAGCTGCCACCCTGTAATTGTTTTCCCACATTAAATAATCCTCAAAACTAATATTCAGCATTCCATAAATTTCCACCTCAATATTAAAGGTATGGTACATACTCAAGAAAGCAATACGATTCGCAATATACTGAAATGGGCGATAGCCACTTTAAAAGAGGCTGATATAGATACCCCCGATATAAATGCCGATACTCTACTGTCCTTTGTACTATCATGTGACAGGACAGAACTCTACACAAGTCCTGATGAAATTATTAGTGATGCCGATATCAGCTGGTACAAGGAACTAATCAATGAAAGGATAAGGCATGTTCCCCTTCAATATATTACACATCGAGTAGAGTTTATGTCACTTGACTTTTTCGTAAATGAACGTGTCCTGATTCCCAGGCCGGAAACAGAAATACTCGTAGAAACAGTCCTGGAGAACGCACATGACAAACAGTATTCAAATAGGAAGATAACCATTATGGACATAGGAACCGGTTCAGGCAATATTGCCGTGTCTCTGGCCAAAAACCTCAGTAATGTAGAAATATATGCAAGCGATATATCACAGGAAGCTCTCGAAGTAGCAAAGGAGAATGCTCAGAGACATCAAGTTGTAGACAAAGTACATCTCCTGCATGGAGATCTCTCCGGTGCATTCATTAGTCATATTGATCAAGGAAGCGTAGACTTTATTGTTTCAAATCCTCCTTACGTAAGCGAATCGGAATGGGAGAATCTGGAACCTGAACTAAAAGATCATGAACCACTGGAAGCACTAGTTGCCGGAAAGGATGGATTGTGTTTCTACAGACGTATAATCAGAGACGCCCCTGATTGGTTAATGCCTGATGGGTACCTGGTTATTGAGATTGGAGAAACACAGGCAGATACGATTATAATGCTTATGGAAAGCGAGGGGCATTACGGAGATATTGAAATATCCAATGATCTGCAGGGAAAAGAACGCATAATCTCTGCAAGGCGAAAACGATAAGTATCCCATCAGAATCAACTGTGCGTTTAAGTTGTAGCAATTCCCTTTTCCCTTCAATATTCGACATTCCTTGTACGACATTCGATATTCTCCTTTTTCTTCCCTACTGAGTCAGACCTGAAAGCTGCTTCAAGGGGCGCCTCTGGCGGCCTGCCTTCCTAAGCGTTCTTCTTTCTTCGTGCCGTAGTGACTTCGTAGCAAAAGTCTTTCTATTTATTAATCTTCCTCGCTACATAATAAATCCATGCACTGTCCTTGTCATCACTGTCCAGGTTCAGCATATTGCCGGGAGTATCATACATCTCGATAGTCTCAAAATCCATATCTTCAAGTTGTTTTACCTGATTCACTTTATCAATATAATACGTTAGCATGGCATAATTATGTGCTACATCGTTTATGATTGCATATTGCTCATTAAATACCTGAAGGTTTTTATTCCTTAAGCGGTTACGCGTGGACTTGAAAAATTTTATAAAATTCCCGGCTTGCTTACACGGCATCGTTGAAAATTTCATTTTTGGACTTGAGATTGCATATCTGTGATTCCTATTATGTGAGGAAAAGACAAACAGCCCGTCCTGTTTGAGTACTCTGCGTATCTCACGCAACCCCTGCAGCCTATCATCGTGATTAATTGAATCAAGGCCATTAAATGAGAACATTATAAAATCAAATTCATCATCACGAAACTCCCTCATTTCCCTTACATCTCCACGGGCAAAACTGACATCTTTAAATCTTTCTCTGCACGATTCTATCATTGTCATTGAGTAATCAATGCCGATATAACCACTGCTCAAATTCTTTAAAATAGCCGTTGTCCTGCCACTGCCGCATCCGATGTCGAGTATGTGTTTATTTACAATGCTTGCCCTGTGTTTTACAAGAATCATCACTTCAGGATTCTGTAATGTCATTTTGATATAGCTTGAAACAACGTTTTTACTCTCATACTTCTTTCTATTCATGTCCGCTACTCTTATTTTTCAGATGATAACTGTGTGAAATTGACTATAATTCTGACTGGCACTTACAGATAATGCTTTGTGAAATCTACTATTTTCTAACAAGATTGTAAAGAGATTATGTATTCTCAGATTTTTGCGATAAAAAACCTTTTTGAGTAATAGTTTCCATGAAGAGCCAGAAAGAAAAAAGTATCTTTGCATGGTATATGTATGATTGGGCTAATTCTGCATTTGCAACAACCATTATAGCCGCCCTCTTGCCTATATACTTTGCTACAGTTATTGTCCCCCAGGGCGGGTGGACTTTCAGATTCGGTGGTATAGAAATACCAACCAATGCAACCACACTTTGGGGCTTTCTCTCCGGAACTACAGCTCTTTTTGTATTCTTAACTGCCCCTATCCTTGGTGCAATTGCAGATATTGCAGAATCAAAAAAGAAATTCCTAATGACCTTCTGTTTTGGAGGCAGCCTTTTTACCACACTCTTGTTTTTCAGCCGTAGTGGTGATGTGTGGATGACGATGATTTTCTTTTTTCTTGCAAATACCTGTTTTATCAGTGCAAATATCTTTTATGACTCTTTTTTACCTCACATTGCATCAAGAAGAGAGATTGACCAGGTTTCAGGCAGAGGCTATGCCTATGGATACCTGGGAGGAGGCCTGCAGTTCTTAATCTGTATTATCTTAATTCTTGCCCACAATAAGATCGGCATTGAAAAAACAATGGCAGTAAGAATAAGCCTGTTGTTCTCAGGAGTCTGGTGGGCAGGCTTTTCAATAATCACGCTTGTCTGGCTGAATGAACCCGGGAATAACAAAACCTCTCCTCAACAATATCGAGGTGAGAACAATTCATGGACCTATATAAGATTCGGTATGACTCGAACATGGCATACTATTTTGAATGCCAGGAAACACCGAAACCTTTTTATCTTCCTGATTGCCTTTATGTTCTATAATGACGGCATTCATACCGTCATCAGAATGGCTGCTATTTACGGAAAGGATGAACTGGGACTTAAGAATCATACCCTCATGGGTACACTTTTACTGGTACAATTTATAGGGATAGGTGGCGCACTATTATTTAGCCGTATTGCCAAAAACTTAGGCTCGAAAAAAATCTTGATATTCGTCTTGTTTCTCTGGTTGGGTATATTGTGCTATGCATATCTTATGACCAGTGCACTTGATTTCTGGATTTTAGGGGTGGCAGTGGGGTTGGTTCTTGGCGGTTCTCAAGCCATAAGCAGATCATTATATGGTTCGATGATACCGGTGGGAAAATCGGCTGAGTTTTTTGGCTTTTATTCTGTCTTTGAAAAATTTTCGGCGATATGGGGACCGTTTGTATTTGGAATTATTCGCCAGATTACAGGAACATCCCGTCTTGCCATATTGTCACTGGTTGGCTTCTTTATTATTGGAATTGTGCTTTTATACTTTGTAAAAGAGGATGGCAATAATCCGCAGTTGATAAAGAGTGAGCGATAATACTTTGTTATCTGTGTTCCCGTCCGAACGGATTCACCCGGGCGAGCTGCTGATTCTATATCTTAAAAATCAGACGTTGTGCCTTTGTGCTTTCTCCCCGTATTACATCTATAATCAATTCCGAACCTTCTCCCTGGAATTCATAGACTAATTTCCCACCTTCGTTTTCTGAGTGACTGTCGTACAAAACCTTCCCGGACACAATATCACCGTCCAGACTGGCAGCAATAACCTTTAAAGGTAAACAACAGGCAGCTTGAAAGACCATTCTGTTGTTGGAAGTAAAAAGAAATGTATAGTGCGGTTTGCGCATATTTACTTTCGTACCCATACCCGGAGTTTTGGATGTATGAGATTTTGATTCGTTGGACCTTGTTTCAATCATGTACTTTTCTCCGGCTTCGATTTTATTATCTAAACTCACACTTTTATCCAGGCCCGTTAAACTCATTACCCCTTCAGCATCGTTCCTATCCTGTTCAATAGACTCCTCTGTAGGGACTTTTCCTGCTCTGCTACTGTGACTTTCAGCCTTTGACGCATTAAGATCGACCAAAGGTAATTTCTCGCAAGATGTATTCATATTTATATTAAATGGCAATTATTGCAACTTAAGATTAATGTTAATTTACTCATCCTATTCTGTTGTTGGAATCCGTGATCATACAACAATATAAGATTATTTTCAAACTGTTTTGAATGATGCCATTAATCTTCCAGTTGTAGAATTCTGCCAAAAAACCATTATTCTTTTTTTCAGAACTCAATATTTCATTAGTCCAATATTCCATCATGCCAATTACGGATTGAAGCGGAGCGGAGTCAGGCTCAATCCTGACTTTCTCATTGATTCCCTCTGTCTTTATAACATATAATGAAGGTTAAGAATACATTATCAAAGTATTAATTTTATTCAAATCCGTAAAATCCAACCTGTTTAATAGGAAAGATTATGACTGTTGAAGTTAAGACCAGGCCTGGACAGCTGCCAACATTCTGGGACAGAGACGTTATCTTTTTTGCCAACATGTTATCTATCTTTTACGATAATCATGATGAACTGGAAAGGCTCAGGCAACATGTAATGGGAGTGGAGACCTATGGAGGAAGACTCGTCCCGATTATTAATCTCATATTCAAGGGAAACAACAATCTTCTTGTACTGGAAAAACCTCCTGATCAAACCCTGATACGTTATTTCCAGGACGACCTTGGCTTGAGCCTGCCAAACATTGTAATTTTATCACATAAAGTTTACGATAGTCTTATTGCTCAGGTTAACAAATTGCTCCATGATGAAATAAACCCAACAGTAACCACGATCCACCAACATGATGCAGCCTGGATAGATGGGTTTGTCAGCGATAACGTACTCATGAATATAGCAAAGGCCCTGAACAAACCAACCATAAGCAGTCTGGAAGGCAGTAGGAGAGGGAACAATAAATTCCTGCTTCATAATCATCTTTCTGAACAGGGATTTCCTGTATTCGATACTATACCGGCAGCAACACCAGACGATGTTCACGCTTGTATTTCCACGCTGCACAACCAGGGATACAAAAAGGCAGTGGTGAAAGCCCAAATCGGAGCTTCTGGTATAGGTATGGCCAGTTTTCCAACTACCGCCAGCAATGTAAACTCAATCCCGGAACACTTTTTCTTTGAAGGTCCCTGTATGGTACAGGGATGGCTTGATGAAACGGTAACAAATGTACGCCATCTGGGATCACCCAGTATTCAAATGTTTCTGAATGACAACACAGTATCTCTCTATGATATTACTGAACAAATTCTAAATGCAGACAGCGTCCATGAGGGCAACCTTTCCCCTCCATCTTATTTCTGCAGGGAAGATCCGGTTTACGAAGAATTGTTTCGCCAGGCTTCCACTGCCGGCTCATGGCTTCATGATCAGGGATACAGAGGCACTGCAAGTGTTGACTTTCTTATTATTGAACATCGTGGTAATATAGAAGTCAGAGTGTGTGAAATAAATGCACGAATTACTGGTGCTACCTATCCATCTGTTATTGCAAGGCATTTCCTTCCACATGATGCCTGGTTAATGAGAAACGTACGGTTTGCCAGGCCACTGAGGGATACAAGCCTGCTAAAGATGCTCGAACGAGCCGGTTACCTTTATCGTCCTGACATGCAGGAGGGTGTTTTACCCATAAACTTCAACCTCAACGAGGATGGCAGTGTACAAAAGGGACAGTTTCTATGTCTTGGGAAAGTAATAGATGATTGCCTGAACATGCTGGAACAAATAGAATCTATACTTCCATTAAAATGGTATTATGACAGGGATTAAAACTTAATTATAATGCAGAACATGAAAACGAGAATTAATATCAGGTGAGAAAATGACGCAAACTTCGACAGATTTACAGAAAAGGCTCGTAGCGCTGACAAGAGACTTAATACTGATCCCCAGCGACGCGTCCCGTCCGGACGATATCGAACGGGGTTTTGAGTTTGTTATCAACCACGTGGAGTCGCTTGATAACATAGTTGTAAACAAATATTACCATTGTGATATTCCATCACTAATTGCACTTCCTAAAGGTGTAAAGCACCCTAAAATTCTCCTTTGCGGCCATATAGATGTCATTACGCATCCAGACGTCCATAGCTACCGCTCACAAATAGCTGATGGCAGAATAGTTGGTCCGGGGTCAGCAGATATGAAAGGCCCTCTGGCAATTCTTCTGGAAGTTTTCAGGAATTTACATATCCAATACGATGACCTCCCGCTTGGACTGGCTATCACGTCTGACGAAGAACGTGGCGGTAACTCTGGTATGCGTTTTCTATTTGATGAAGTGGGAATCAGGTGCGACGTCGCTATGATTCCGGATGGAGGTTCTTTGAATGAGATAACTGTGGAAGAAAAAGGAATACTTCATCTAAATATACAGTGTAATGGACACTCTGCACATGCTGCACGTCCATGGCTGGGAAACAATCCACTGGAACGTCTTATTGACGCAACTGCCCGCCTACGGGAAAACTTCGACTCTTTGAAGACAGATGAATACCATTGGCATCCTACCTGCGCTCTGACAATCGTTAAAACAGCAAATCAAACCGTTAACCGTGTACCATCGGAAGCTGAAGCTACTCTTGACATACGATTTCCAGCTCCATACACCGTAAAGGAAATGTTAAACCATGTTCGCAACTTGTTAGGTGAAGAAATCAACACACATACATTAATCAGTGCAGAACCGACACTCCTCTCACCTGACCCCCTCTACCTTTCAGTCACTGAAGAAGTAACCGGAAAACCTACCACTCAGGAAAAGGAAGATGGTGGAAGTGATGCCCGCTTTATTGGGTGCCTTAACATCCCAGTAATCGTTTCCAGACCTATTGTGGACGAATTACATTCTACAGATGAATGGATAGATATCGAATCTATGGAGACATTCTATCGAATATATGAGCTTTATTTAAAACGAAAATTGCTTTTAACTAATTGAAGAATTTAAGAATTGAGGAATTACGAACATTGGGAAATTATAAAAAAGATTGAAGATGTAAATGAATCTTCCAAATCCCTCAATCCCTCAATCCCTCAATCCCTCAATTATGTCTCACACCAACCCCTCATGAGTAAGCCATCTTTCTGCTTCAAGTGCAGCCATGCAGCCTGTACCGGCAGCAGTGACGGCCTGTTTGTAATATGGATCCATAACATCACCGGCAGCAAAGACACCCAACACACTTGTTGCCGTCCTCCATGACTGACGAGTACCTATAAAACCCTTCTCATCTAATTCTAAACTGTCGCCGAGAAATGAAGTATTCGGAGTATGGCCAATTGCGATAAACAGCCCTCCACAATCTAAATCTGATTCCTCCTTGTTAATAGTACTCTGCAAACGCACACCTGAGATTATCTTGTCTCCCAGGACATCTACGACAATGGAATTCCATTTGAATTCTATCTTTGGATTCGATTTAGCACGCTCCTGCATTATGGGACTTGCCCTGAGTTCATCACGACGATGTACTAAAATAACTTTGCTTGCAAACTTTGTAAGATATAAACCTTCTTCAATTGCGGAATCACCACCTCCGACAACAACAAGGACCTTATCCCTGTAGGCAGGGAGCGCACCATCACATATTGCACATGCACTCACTCCTCCTCCCGAGTGTGCAAGTCTTTGTTCGTTTGGTAAATTCAGCCAATTTGCCCTTGCACCTGTTGCAATAACAACGCTTAACGCCTCTACATCATTGCCTTCAGATGTCTTTAGTTGAAATGGATGCGAACTGAAATCAACAGACGTAATATCTTCTGTAAATATTTGAGTATCAAACCTCTTTGATTGTTGTTTAAACAGTTCCATCATCTCTGTCCCTTGTATTCCTGAAGGAAATCCAGGATAATTCTCTACCTCGGTCGTATACATAAGCTGGCCGCCCGGCACCATAATGTTTGAGGGTTCTCCCTCATAAACAATTGGACTCAAGTTGGCTCTTGCTGCATAAATGGCTGCAGTCCATCCGGCCGGGCCGGAACCAATGATTATTATCTTTTCTGCCATATCTTTTCTCCATTTAACCTGGGGCATCCGCCGGCCTGTTAGGCGTGGACTGATAGGCGGACGTCCCTACACGTTAACGAAAAATTCTATCATGCATGCCTTTAAAATGCAAATGCGCATCAGAATAAAGACTGAACCCACCAATAGTATTTTAATAGGTTTTTTAAGTAATTGATTTATAAGTGGTATCTCAGTAAGGGTTTTGCTATATTTATATTTCGAAAATGTGGAGGCATATCATCTGTTACCATTTCTCTAGTCTGTGCTTATAGGATAACAGACTCTTTTATAAAGTATGATATAATGGGTATACGATATACCTTATTTTTTTCCTAACAAACATAAATATGACTGTGAACCGTTTACGTTTAAGAAACAATTCAAAGATCGCCATAATCGGTGGTGGCCCGGCGGGTAGTTTTTTTGCAAACGACGCCATTCAAAATGCAAAGAAACTTGGAATAGACATCCAGATAACAATCTTCAACAGCAAGGATTTCAGTCAGAGGGGTCCCAGTGGGTGTAATATGAGTGCCGCAGTTATTGCAGGTTCTTTATATGCAAAACTTACAAGGGACGGCATTATTTTACCTGAAAGTATTATTCGCCAGGAAATTAGAGGATATTATTTTCATACTGAAGAATATGGTATTGAGCTATACAAACCAGATCAGATAAATAAAACTAGTATTATGGCAGTATACCGTGGCAATGGACCTCTTTACAGCACTCACACGGAAAGCCACAGTTTTGATGATTTCCTGTTAAAACATGTCATTAATCAGGGTGTAAGTGTAATCTCAGAGCCGGTACTGGATCTAAATTTATCTTCCAACCTTGATACCCCTGCAACCGTAATCTACGGAAAAGGTGGTCAGCATAATAAAATGGAAGCAGATCTTGTGGTGGGTGCATTTGGTATTAATTCAAGCATAATAAAAAAAATTGAAGGATTAAATTTTGGTTACATACCTCCTAAAACCATTAAGACGTGTCAAATGGAGATACCATTAGATGCCACTTTTATAAAGAACTCTTTCAAGGATAACATACAGGTATTCGCACTTGGAATTAAGCCCTTTAGATTTGCATCGATGGTTCCAAAAGGAAACTATGTCACCGTAAGCCTGGTAGGTACCAGAGATTTGACAAGCAATGATCTTATTGATTTTGTAAATCATCCGGTTGTCCGTAAGAAACTACCCCATGATTGGGAAATGCCTGAAAAATTCTGTATGTGTTTACCAAAAATTGTACTTTCACATGCAATAAACCCATTTACAGATAGATTTGTAATGGTAGGCGATGCAAGCATAACAAGGATATTCAAGAACGGACTTGAATCAGCCTATATAACTTCACAGCTTGCCGCACGAGCAGCATTTGAAAATGGTATCTCAAAGGAAGACTTTGGCAAGCATTACTATAAACCTGCCCATAAACTACTTGCTATGGATAATAAACTTGGAGCAGTAATTCTGGCAATCAGCGACTTTATTACCAGACAGAATTGGCTTGTAAAAGCACGTCTGTCATACGTTGAAGACAAAAGGGGCTCGTGGATTGCAAACCATCTCAACAAAATTCTCTGGAATATGGTCACAGGAGATGCTCCATATCACAAAATATTGATACAGGCGTTTAATCCAGTTTTCCAAGTTATATTAATTCCAGTAACAATTAAGGCGCTTATCAAAGATATCCTTGAACGAATTGCTCGCCGCTGCGGATTAAAGAAATAAAGATGAAAAGTAATCCGGTTTGCTTTACAATGCCTATGTCCAGGTAATACCCTCACCAAAAACATGATGGCCACAATTATGGAGAACACCTGCAGTATATTGTTGAGTAGGATCGCCAGATAAAACCGCTTGATTTGTGAAAACTACTTTTTCTTTACAGAGGCCAATTGATTTTTTCTTAGCTAGTCATTTAATTATCAAACGGATTAATATCACTACTTTCAATATACTTTATGTTCTTACTCTTTTCATCATCTTTTTCAAATTCCCCATAATCAACTGACTCTATCCTGTAATAACCACCTCTCACATCCTGGTTTCCCTCATCACGTTCTTCGACCTCCTTACATTTGAGACAAAGTCTTACAAATGGAATAGCCATCAGGCGCTGTTTGTTTATCTTCTTGCCACAATTTTCGCATACACCATACTTCCCCTTCTTTATTTGGTTTAAGGCGTTATCAATTTCCTCTATTTCTCTTGATTCACCTTGTGCAATAGACATTACTATTTCATCATCTATAAGATTAGACGCAATGTCTGCCGTATCTGTGAGCCTGTACCCACCTGAGTCCCTAAACTCCCTTAATCTCAGCTTAACCTCCTTCAAAAGATGGTGCCTTCTGTCCTTTAGCTGGTTCCTTAATTGATTTATGAATTTCTTATCCATTTTAATATATCCTTTTAAAAACAAATTTACATTTATATTTTTGTGTAAGCAGCAACATATCAATGCTTATTGACTTTCTTTTATTACATATGAACTTGCCTAACTAACTATTTAAATAGCGCAAAATATATACCACTTAAGATATAACAACCATTAATCAACACTAAAAGTTTCTTAAAATCTAATAAAAAATTCATAATTACATAAGCCCATACACCTCAAACACTTCAAACTTTACGCTGACTCAATATAATCTACCCACTAATATAACCTTTTCGTTTTATCTTAAACTAAATAAAGATGAAAACGAAAATATTTCAAGAAATATTTTCGCTCAAGTGGTAAATAATTAGCTACGCCATTATCTATATTTTCAGCTTACAGGCAATTAGAATAATATGTTATTAAGTTGTAATTCTATAATTTGCATTGACTTTTATATATATTATCGTATATTTGCGATATAGGATTATTAATATTATTGCAACAGCAAAACTTAATGGATTTACTACCGGAAAAAACTAATAAAAAGTTACATCGAAGAGATTTCTTTAAGAAAAGTGGAATTGCTGTAGCATCTGCTACTGTACTGGCCGGGTCCCTGTCTGCATATAGTTCTTATGCCCAAAACAAATCCAAATCAAAAAAGCGACTGGCAATGGTAATCGATCTGAGGAAATGTTACGGGTGCCATTCATGCTCAATTGCCTGTAAATCAGAGTTTAACGTCCCTCTTGGGGTAAGGAGATCCCAGGTAGAGACAACAGATAAAGGCCAGAGTTTCCGAAGGTATTGTACCCGATTTAATTGCTATTTCCTTTCATCTCGGACACTGGCAGTACGGCTGGTTTGCCTCAGGCGAAGGATC
>Ga0208274_1001161_pt1 | contig 12537 bp, 16 predicted proteins | sample ETNtaG_22_FD_185755 | JGI IMG/M metagenome (GOLD analysis project Ga0208274, IMG submission 185755) | Marine microbial and viral communities from oxygen minimum zone, Eastern Pacific Ocean - ETNP201306SV43 (SPAdes) (version 2) | ecosystem: Environmental > Aquatic > Marine > Oceanic ... | reverse complement strand
ACGCATACATTGGACTCGGATTGATTGTTATCAATCCTCGTCGCTTAAAATGACTCTAACGAGTCATGCTGCTTCTGTTGAAGCAGCGCGCGGAAAGCAACACGCAACAAGGAGCAGCTCCTGTTGGAGCTGCGCTCTTACAATCTGATAGAGATACTAAACCTGTTTTCAAATTTGAAACTTTTAAGTAACCCCATCCACCTGCAGCACAGGAAACATCTTTATATTTAGACCTTTAGTAAATCTTTGATCGATAGCCTTAGGGCTCAAAAAAAATTTTTCAGTTGCTGAGATTCTTAGTCCCATGTTATCCTAGTAACAAAAATGTCTAGAGAGCTTTTTGGTTACCTGTGGTTTGGATTTATAATTATCTTCGGAATCATAACATTCTTAACTTCTAGAGATTTAAAATATGGACTAGCAATGAGTACTTTTGGACTAATTGAAGTATTGAAGGAGTTAATTTCGTTAATAATCAATATCATTTTTTGCTGCAACAAGTGCAACTTCGCTAACTCCCGTTACATTGGTTACTTCACTAACAAATTTATTCAATTCTTTGTCTTCTTTCATCAGTATATCGAAAGTAAGTTTAATTGTTTTATTATCACCCGAGGGTTCTGCGTTTAGCAAAGTTGATGATTTAGCATATTGTTTTATTATATTGTTATAGTTTGGCTCAGAATCTTCTGATTTTAAAAATCTAAATTGCAATATAAATTCACTTTTATAAATTGAACCAAAATTAGTTTTATAAAGAATAAAAGCTATAACAATTAATAGAGCAGTACCAGTAATAGACAAAAAATAGCTTCCAGTACCAGCTCCCATTCCCGCTGCTAAAGACCAAAAGATGTAAGCAATATCTTTGGTATCTTTTATTACAGTTCTAAATCTTATTATTGATAAAGCTCCAACTAAAGCAAATGCTCTGGCTAAATTATTGCCTATAATCATAATTACCATACAAACAATTACTGCAATAAAAATATTTGTTATCATAAAAGATTGTGAATAGCTTAACCCTTTATGTGTTTTTTTATAAACTAAACTAATTATTACGCCGAGAATAAACGATAATATTAAATTTATTATTATCTCTGATGGATAATAAACATCTTGCAATCCTTGTAGCTGATTTACAAGTATATTATTATTTTTCATGATAGAAGGAGCATATGTTAAATAAAAAACAAAAGATTGCAACTAAGATATTATTTATCATTTTATTATTATTCATTGCTGTATCTTCATATTTTGCCTTAAATTATAACTTTAGAAGAGCAACTTTCTATAGAGTTGTTGCCTTTATAAATTTATATGAGTTTTATAGTATAAGGCAGAATGTAATCCAAAATGATATTAAAGAAGCTGCAAAAAAAATCAATAATTACATAAATTTTTCACAAAAAATATCGAAAGGAAAAAATGCAATGTGGCAAGGTATTTATGATGTGACTTATCTTGCGTCAAGCATAGCTAAAAAACAAAGTGATTTTAATCAGCTAGAAGAAGTTTACTTAAAATTAATTGATATTGATCCAAACATATATATGGTTCGAATTTGGTTGGCTAGGGCTTTAAGTGACAATGATTATAAAAAGTCCCTGGAGCATTTACATGAAGCTATAAAATTATCACCTGCCAATGAAGAGGCATATAGGGAAATGATAAGTATTTATTTAAAAGTAAATAATGACGAAAAATTGATTTATAATTACTGTACAAAATATAGTTCCACTCAGTTGGGTGGAAATTTACCAAGAGACTATAAAAATTTTTTTGGTGGAAATAATTTATCAAAGTTTTCGATTTCATTAAATCTATTCGAAAATAATCCTATTTCTTATTCTAAATCCATAACTAAATTAGATAGTTATGAAGAATATGAAATTAGTTTAATTAATCCATCGGATGTTCAAAATATCAATATACATGTAAGTTTTTTACCAGGCGTCCAAACATCAGTCAAAAATATATTATTAAAAAGCAAGGATGAATTAGTTGAATTATCTCCAGCAGATATTAATTTTTTTAGTAAATCTAGTTACTTAATCAAAGATCCAGATGATGAATTTGTTATTATCAAAGGCGATGCCGGGGATGATATTATGACATTTCATAATGATAAAAAAATAAAATCAGTTGAAAAAATAATTTTCAACATGAAAGTTTCAAAACTAGGCCTAACAAATCAATCTATTTGTGATGGTATTTTATTAAAATAATTATGAAAAAACTTTTTAAAACATCAGTTATTTTTATTACACCATTTTTATTGATATTAATTTTTATTTTTTCACTAGATATAAATGTTCATGATTGGAAACATGGTCATACGTCTTACAATATGCAGCCTCGTTCAATAAATTGGTTTTCTTATAAATTAGAACTAGGAATAAAAAAACTTTCAAATTCTTTTATAAACAATAAAGAAGCCGGCCTTCCAACTGTGAATTTAATAATTCCTGAAAAATCATCAAGAGCTCTTTTGAGCAATATTCCCACCTCAACAAAAAAATGGGTTAAGGCTTATTACAAGGATGATAATAACTTAAAAGAAGTTCAAATAAGAAATTTTGGAGATAATCCGTATAATTACATGTTTGCTCAAAAATCTATACGCTTAAAAACTAAAAAGAGAGAAATGTTTGGTCGACAAAGATATTACGAATATCAAACTACCCAAGGTTATATTCTGAAAGACTATACTGCCAAAAAGATAGCCAAAAGATTGGGCTTGTTAGTTTCTGATGTAAGATTGGTTGAACTGTATATTAACGGTCATAGCTCAGGAATTTATATTGAGCGAGACAGACTAAATGAAAATTTTTTAAGAAGAAATAAAATTATGCCAATTAATCTGTACAAAGGGGAAACACAAAATAACGAAAATAAAATAGGCTTAGATAATGATTTGTATAATAATTCTGGTTTGTGGTCAAAGGTAGCATATTTTAATTATATGAAGGATGATGATAAAAGTGATTTATCTGATTTTTTAAATAGACTACGTAAAGCGGAAAATTCAATTGAGAACTTAAATAAAATTTTTGGCTACACAAACGCAGATATTTGGTCCAATGCTTCAATCTTTGAAACTTTAATACAAGGACAGATATCAAATCACCACCATAATGCCCGGTTAGCTCTAGATCCTTGGTCAGGAAAGGTCTACTTAATTCCCCATGATGTTCTTTTCAATTCCGCAAACTTAAAAACCAAGAATATTGTTTTAGATGAATCTAATAATTTACTATTTCAAATACTCAACGGAAGTAGCGATTTCATAAATTTAAAATACACAAAACTATTTAACTTGTTGAATAGAGATAGAATTTTATCTAAAGAAGCAAAACTTTTAGAAAAATTAAAGCCCAAAATTTTAACTAGTCAAAAAAGAGATATTGGTTTAATCCAACAAAAATATTATGAAAAAACAGACAACAAAAATTATGTAAATAAATTAGATCAATTTATTAATAGTCTAAAATTACGTGAAAACACATTGCTAAATATTTTGAAAAGTAAACCAAAAACTTCTTGGGATAAGCATTCAAGTGGTTTTTTTATTAAAATAGATAAAAAAATTCCTGTTTCAAATTTGAATATAAAATTCAAGAATTCAAATCCCAAATGGGTCGCTATTGATATTAATAATAATTTCATTTTTGACGAAGAAGATAAACTTTTTTATCCTAATTCAAATTCCACATTTTTCATTCCTGTTTCATTATATGCAAATAGAATTAAAGTTTCTAATCAAAATACTCAGATTTCAAGGAGTTCTAGTATTGAGACTGCCAATACTAAATTTAAATTTTTTGTAGAAAACAAAATGCAACCTAACAATATTATTGGAATAAATCCATTTTCGAAAGAAACTTTTATTATTAGCAAAAATATTATTCCTGCGGTTTCTCCGACTATTTTTAATAGACCCATAATTAATAATTTGCCAGAGAGCGACGTTATCAAAACCTTTTCTGGAATAGTAAATATTACAAATGATTTAATCATCAGCGATATAACAAAAATTTTACCTGGAACAATTTTAAAATTAACCGAAGGATCTAGTTTAATCTTTAATAAACAAGTAATAGCAAAAGGAACACCTGATAAACCTATTATCTTTATGAAATCGAATGATAATAATAAGCCTTGGGGAACAGTTGCTATTCATGGCAAAGGGGCTTCGAATAGCGTTTTAAAAAACTTAATCATTGAGGGAGGTAGTGGGGACAAGATTGATAATATTACCTACGTATCAATGCTTTCTCTACATGATACTGAGAATATAAGATTAGAAAATTTAACTTTGAAAGAAAATTTTATTTATGATGATATGTTACATATTATTTACTGCAATAAAATAACAATTGAAAATTCAATTTTTGAATCATCTAAATTTGATTCTATCGACATAGATATATCAAAGAATATAAACATAAATAATATAATAATTAATAATTCTGGAAATGATGCCATAGATACAATGGAGTCGGAGGTTAATATTTATAATTCTTTTTTATACAATTCTAAAGACAAAGGAATTTCTGTTGGGGAGAATTCTAATGTAAAAGTAATCAAAACTATTTTAAAAGATAATGATATTGGCCTAGCATCGAAAGATAATTCATTTGCGATGGTTTCAAATTCGCTTTTTGACTCTAATAATTTTCAATTAGAAGCATACAGCAAAAATTTGCAATATGGTGCTCCTGGTACAATTAACTTAAATAATTCTAAATTAATTGCTAAGCAAAATATAGTGACATCTAAAGATAACGCTGTAATTATTATTAAGAAATCTGAGGTTCAGGGTGATCTCAAAAAAACAGGTAAAGTTAAAATAATAGAATAAAAACAATAAAAATTAGCAACTGATCAATCATGTTTTTTGAAAATAAAGCATCTAAAAATATTGAACAGAAATTTTCAAGATTTGAAATGAAGTATATTATTCGTAAATCAATTTCAGAATGTATTCAAAAAGAGATAAGAAATTTTATGATTTATGACGGATATGCCAACAAAGAATTGAAAAAAAATTATTTTGTACGTTCCCTTTATTTTGAAAATAACAATTATTCTAATTTTAATGAAAAAGTTGACGGTGTTAAATTGCGACATAAATATCGAATAAGGACATATTCGAATAAATTGGACAAAAACACTCCAATTTTCCTAGAATTAAAGGGAAGAGAAAATTTGAGAACATATAAAACAAGATTTTTTATCGAACAGAATGATTTGAATCTTTTTTTTGAAAAAAAAAATTATTTTAAATTAAAAAAAACTTATTCAGATAATTCTTTAATAGAACAATTTATTTTCGATTGTTATAGAAAGAATTTATCACCAAAAATACTGGTAGATTATAATAGAACTCCTTATATAAATAAAAGTGGCCTTTACTTTAGATTAACGTTTGATAATAACATTGTTTCATTGAGCAATTCTAGACTTTATTCTACAAGTTTAAACTCTGGCTGGAGAGAATGTTTAGCAGGTTTTACAATACTAGAGGTAAAGTTTGAAAGTAGCATACCGGCATGGTTTCAAAGAATTGTACAGATCTATCAATTACAAATAAGATCTATATCTAAATTTGTTATAGCTACTGATACTTTGGGATTAGCCTCCGATTTTGAGGGAAAGTAAAAAGCTTTTTACAAAATACCACTGGTTTTTTTCTAATATAGAATGAGAATTGGGTTTTATTTTATTAAGATTCGATCTGTTAAGACGCACCAACTATATTTTTTTCCAACTTTTGTTGGTGCTGCTACGGTAGCAGGAGCAATAAAATATACCTCAACCTCACTATCGCTACAAAATTTTTGAACGATATTTGGGTTTGCTAAATTTGATCTCATTGTCCAAAATGTTTGACCAATATTTTTCACATCTTGAATTTTTCTATTAAAGATTATTTCAGGTGTTTCGCTAGCGTGAACGCCTACAATGCTAAATATTTTTTTCATTTATCCCGCCTCTTGTTGCTTCAATTGTTACCTCCAATGGAGTTGAGGCAGTTATGCGAGTTAAGCCCAGTCAGCTGGTCTAGTTGCGCAAGCTGAATGCTGTAAAAAAATTATAAATATGAACAATAAAATAAGATTTTTCATAATTAAATCCTACTACAATTTGTGATCACATTTGAGTCAGAAATCTGATTTAAACCTGCCCCAATGCTCAAAAAGAATCATAAAGGGCAGGTAGTATTACTAATGAATAAAAAATTAATAAAGCTTTAATTAAATATTTGCAAGTTTCTTGAGCCCGGTTGAGAGTGAAATGGATTGAAATTTAGTGCGGAAAATATTTAGCTGCTAGATTCGGGCACCGGGAAAAGGCGGCAGGCAACAAGGAAAAAGCGGCAAGCAACAGGGCTTAATATGCAGGATGCACCGGCCGAAGGCCTTCACGCATAACGCATACTGTCCACGGATCTTCCTTAATAAGCCGCCTCCTAGAGCTGCCGGAAAAACTTTCACTTACCTCCCTTCTTTTCTTCTTCAGCAATTTTTTTATTAATCTCCTTGATTAACTTAACTAAATTGATCGTTGTGTCGTCATCAGGATATAAATCTTCCATTGTTGCTAACTGCCCCTCCAACCAATCCTTTTTAGTTGGGAATGACTTCCTAAGGTTGTCGTTCAATTGATCCTCAGTTAATTCCTTGTTAATATTCATCGTCTGCAGGCGCTCAATATAAAGCCCACCCAGCTTGCCTCTCAGCTCCTCTATCTTAGTACAAGTCCCCCACTTGCGATCCTTCTTTGCCTGCTCCCCAATTTTGAATAAGGTAGCCAAACTTTTATCTCTGTTGATGCTCCATAGCTGTCTAGAATCGGCAAGCCTCAAATCTATCTGCTTAACAACTTCAGGACACTTCCTCCAATCAAGAAGTTCCGTTGCCCGAGAATGGCTTGAGCTGGCTTCATATCCAGCTAACCTTGCACAATCGCTGGCGCTCAAATCTCCATAGCGGCTGCAATACAGATCGATAAACTTCTCCTGCTTAGGGGTGAGCCTTGTTAAGTATTTTTTTCCCGTATTATCGGGTGGTTTATTTTTTGTCATGATCTATCAATATAAGTCGAGCTAAAAGATTTCCTCCTTCGCATTCAGTTTGATCTTTGTAATCTATAAGATTTAACTTCTTTAATTTCTTTAGCGCTGCGTATTTAGTTTGTCTTGTCGCGCCTGACTTTTCTTCAATATAATCGTTTGTAATTGGATAATAATTTTCTTCTCCATATCGTTTCGAATTCATATCAAATTGCATTTTCAAAAATAAATAAATCCACATGCCGGTTTTACCGGCAGCAAGAGAGAAGGCGGCGATACTTTTAATCTCGGCCTTTGCGTAAGGAGGTATCTTCTTCTTAATTATATTTAATGTTACAGGCTTACCGCTCTTACTAAAAATGACTTTGCGCTCAGTTTTATAGCGAGGGGAGAAACTAGGCATGGGCCGGCTCCCTATCTATAAGAGATAAATAAATATTAATTAAAGGGGCACGGGTGTATTTCAAATTTAACATCTCATGTAACCTTTTTTGACACCACTTTAGACTTTGGATGTAATCTTTTTTTACATCTAAATTTTTCATAAATAGACATAATCCGATTCCATTTTTCTTGATCGGCTTCTTCTTGATCGAATTGCTTCCTGATAATTTTAAGCTCAACAGGAATCGGAGCCCCGAGTACATCCTTAGCTGCTTGCTCCATTAATTTTTTCACAAGTCTAAATTTTTCTGCGCATCCTCTCCGGTCAACTTGAAATAAAATTGCATCGTGAACAGGCATGTTGATTTCGATTCCGGCCTCATCAATTGCAATCATAGCTTTTCGCATCACTTCAGCGCCGTGTGATTGCATTAACCAGTTTTTTAATGTGTTGTCTTTTTCTATGAACGCAGTTCCATATCTCCATCCGTACTTTGTTGTAAAATATTTTCTTGATGTTGCTACTGCTACCGCTCCACTATTCCATTTATAATAAGAGGGATATGTTTTTTTAAGATTTTCAATAATTTTTTCAGCTTCATAGATTGGAATTTCCAACTGATACTTTAATCCAAAAGCTGTTTGTCCATAACCTGATCCAAGTAGTGCCCTTTTATATTGGTGTCTAATTGCTAAATGTGTTGCTTTCGTTGCTTCTTCAGGAGCTGCGTTATTTTTTATTGCACAAATTAGATAAATATTACCGGTTTCAAAATCTCGGATCATAGCCTTGTCATCTGAAAGATAAGCCATAATTCCTGCTTCCTGCGCGGCCCAATCGGCATACCCAATCACTTTTGAAGAATCGGAGGGAGCAATAAAATTCCTTACCCATTTTGGAGCACCAAAAGGACTTCTTGATGTGCTGACATTAGTTCTTCCTGTAATCTGTCCAAACATTTTTAGATCAGTTCGGCTGCGATTATCACTTCCAATCTGGAAGCCTTTTAAATTTCTAGACTTTGCAAACTCTATTGTTTCCCTTAGCAGCTGGATTTCTTTTATTCTCTTAAATTTTCTTAAAGTGCCTTTGTCTGATCTGAATTTTTTTGTTTTATCGCTCAGCTCCCATTCATCCTGTAGTCCTAATCGATGAATTAATTCTGCAAACTTCTTATATTTCAATTCATTATTTTCATCATAGACATTTAAAATTTTATTATTTTTTGTAATTATCTCATCTTTAATATCTTCAAAATTATCATTGAAGTCATTGTAAAGTTTTACATTGACCGGAATTCCATTCGTTTCAATTTGAGCGCAAATTCCCATTGCCCTTCCATGAAAAAAAGCTTGAGTAAGGACTCGCTCAGGATCATCCCCGGCCTTATCATGTTCGTCTAAAAGTTTATAAAATAATTTTTCAGTATTAATAACATCCTCCTCACAATATTTAAGAATCCAATTCATTTGCGAGGCGGTATAATTTTTATTTTCCATGATTAATTCTCTCATGGATTCTTTGTACTGCTCAGACATTGTGGCTTCGACTCCATAATGATGACAGGAACTTAATAGCCCGAATCTTTGACTAGGAGCAAACCCCCATCGTAACTTCTTATCCTCCACTAGAGTATCGAAAATAAATTTAGGCTTCCCTAAGCCAAGTGCTAGCATTGAGTTGACCTCAGCGCACGCATAATGAGCCACGAACAAGGTATTATCATCAATAGGAAAGGGAAAGGACTTTAATTTCTCCCCCTTCAACCTATAACACTTGTCTGTGATGATATCTTTTAAGACCATACATACAACAGTTGGATTTTCTCCGGCAGCTTGCCTGTACTCAGTGTCAAAAATTACTACATGATCGAAATTATCTTTTACAGCTTTAAGCAGCACTACACACCTGCCTTCTTTATATAATGCTTAGCTGTCAAAACTTCCGAGCTTCTGTGCCCTGTAAAAACTAAAGCTTTCAACATTTGATTATTAGCTGCAGCGATTCTTATTGGATTAAAATTTTTATCCAACTTGAATCGTTTTTGAAGTTTTTGCTTAGTTTGTTCGTCTATCACTTCTGCTAACTTCTTTGCTGATTTATTCTTCATTAGTAATGTCCTCCCCTCTATCCGAATCCTCGATCAATGAATCTAAAATGGATGAAACTATATTCCGCGCTGACTCTTCATCAAGCGGCCTGTAAGTTGCGGCCTTGTCGAATCTTGTAAAAATTTTAATTTTAGCTTCTGCAATTTCCTCTCGCGTGATCATTTCTTATCCTTTCCAAAGTCCGCCTTAACTCCTGAAAGATGTTCGCTTACGAGGGAGTTAGTTTCATAATCTTCTTCAGTTAAAATGTAATCACCCCACGCATCTGAGATAGCTTCCTCAATACTCTTATCCCAATTTGGCTCTGGTATTGCTTCCTGATTCACATGAACGAAACAATCGTATTGATTGGATTCCTCGTTTGATTGCATGCGTACCCATTTTGACTGGGCAAGTTCAACTACATTTCTAGCACTTTTTAACCATGGATTATTTTTCCCGAATCTCACTTCATCGATTGTCAGATTCCACATTCCATAACGAGGCGCATTGGTTACATAAAAAATAGGGTGGAATAAGCGGCAACCCCCAAAGTCGTTTTTTACTCGCTTTATAAATGACTCATTTCCATAAACTAGAAACTGAGCATCTTTTTTATTGGATGCCTTCATTTCGACGGAGGAGCATTCCCATTCAAGACTTTCTTCATTTACTTTAAACCACCAAGTTTTTCTCGGCTTATCGAATGTAATTACATCCGTCTGTCCAGTTCTTTCTCCTTCATCGCTGCGTCTAAAATCTTTTGAAACGCATGTCTTATTTTTCTCTATAATTATTTTTTTCATTAGTAATAACCTCCTTTTTTAATTGTTGCCTTAATGAAAAGTTTTGCTGAGATAACTCTTGAATTTTTATCTCCTTATTTTTTAGCCTCTTTAAGCATTGTAGTGCTAAAGGCCCCAAGTCGGCTGTGTAGTTTAGTAAATATTCTGTGGCATCTTCTAAAGACTTAAATCGATTCTGCCATTTCCATTCCTCTAATCTTTTAATGTACATTTTTAACTCCATTTAATTTTTTTAATTTTTTTTGCCTAGGTTTTAAGGTATTAAGTAGCTCTAATTCATCGGCCCTTTGCTCCCACCATTCAGCAACTACTACCTCATAATTCTGTAATTTTTTCTGTAAGTGCTTCAGATATTTATTTTGCTTTGCCTTCAGCTGTTTATCCGTGCAGCCAAATTTATAAATATCTCTTTGATTGTTGGGTAGCTCAATTTGTTTCCAATAGTTTTCAAGGCCTAGCTTAGTGACTAAGATTAAATAGGCATGAGCGCTGGTATCATCTTGAATAGCTCCAATTATTTTTAGATTGCGCATGGCAAGGTCTTTCATATTCATAAATCTTTCATGATCTTCGTCAGTGAGTAGGGGCTTTGAAAAAATATCTAATGTCTTAAATGCTTCTTCTGACATTTCCTTTTCTGTAAAATTTTGAAATTTCATCCACTTTAATAAGTCCATTATTTTTTTCCTTTCATGTAGCGATGGTCAAAAGTTCCTATCCCACGATATAAATCTGCATCAGGTACAGGCTCCATTGCTTTTCTAAATGCGGCTGCTCTTTTTTCAGATTCAGCTTCCATAGCTTTCAATTCCTCAAGCCTGTTCAATTGATTTCCAAATGGATAGTTAATTTCTACTGGTTGAGTTTCACTTAAAGACCGATTCTTGAACATCGATCCAACCCCCTTTTGCTTCCTTAACTTTTGCTGCTTTACAAATTCATTCCATGTACCTTTATATTCATTTGGTGATGGGCGCTTTGCAATATAGTTCTCGAATTCTTCTTTAGATTTCCAAGTTTTTTTAATAGGCTTTTTATCTTCAACGATCCGATTAACAAATTCGACTTCATCAAATCTCTTATTCTGTTTTACTGCTGAAGTCATATCAGGAAATATTTTGTCAGTTTTCTGACCATGAAATTTTCCATCAACAGGATTGTAAGCTACATCTTCATGAATATATTTATCGTTCGATGAGATATGTGGACTCGGATCAGACCGCTCCTCTAATTTGTTTGAAACAGGATTAAAATAGTGTCCCTTTAACTTCTTCTCCGCCTCCAATTGCTGCTCTAATTTATGATTTTTTGTTAATGCAGGAGCGAGGTTTCCACGATTCCACCATTCAACATAGCCCGATTTATTATTATCTTTGCTCATATATTTCCTTTCGACCATTTCAGTAGGAGGGCATCGGCAGGATGCAGGGCCGTCAGTATGCCTTCAGTGTTAATTTTTTTATTTTTTACGATCCCTCCTGCAGCCATCATTCGCTCCGGATCAAAGTCAGTTACACTTAGAATCCAGCTTCGGAATGCATCTACTGTTGGAAAGTTATGACCTTCAGGATGTTGGGCCCAATAATTATGCCACGCATCTTCATTCTCCGCCCAATCATTAACAGACGCAAGCTTAATTGATTCCCTTCTTCTAGACTCCTTGTCGTCATCATTATTCTCTTTATCTTCTAAATCAATTAACCACCACGGATCGCTTACGGGCAGCTCATAAACATTCCCGTTCAATTTTTTATATTTACTTTTTTCCTTATTAATCATTCCACTAATCCAACTCCAATCTCTTTCATCACTTCCGGAAGGTTATAATAAACATTGCCGAATCTATCTTTGTACCAACTGAAACCTCTATTTTCCGATCTTGCAGAACGCAACGCATCGTCATTTTTCTTTGTCAAAATTTTTGAGAGCTGCTTACTAGATACCAACTGCAACTTTGGTAAAAGATTTTTCAAAGCCTCATCACTTATTTGTACTTCAGACAAATCGGCATTAACTTTCCTTTTTGAAATTTTTAATTTCCCTTTCGGAAATAAATTTATTTGTTTTAATTTTTTTACCATGCGCAGAATTTAGCATGGAATAGATTCCTGTGTCAGAAGCCTAACCTGATTGGGCAGATTGAAATTAGTCTTTAATTTTTCTTAAACTATAACCACC
>Ga0208274_1001157_pt1 | contig 12557 bp, 10 predicted proteins | sample ETNtaG_22_FD_185755 | JGI IMG/M metagenome (GOLD analysis project Ga0208274, IMG submission 185755) | Marine microbial and viral communities from oxygen minimum zone, Eastern Pacific Ocean - ETNP201306SV43 (SPAdes) (version 2) | ecosystem: Environmental > Aquatic > Marine > Oceanic ... | reverse complement strand
TTGTAAAGAGCCCTCAGCTTGTAAAGAGCCCTCAGCGGTTCTATATAAAGAGCCCTCAGCTTGTTTTTATAAAGAGCCCTCAGCTTGTTTTTATAAAGAGCCCTCAGCTTGTTTTTATAAAGAGCCCTCAGCTTGTTTTTATAAAGAGCCCTCAGCGGTTTTTTCGTATCCAGCTCTAACCCTGCGTTTGAAATGCCCAATTAATCCTCTGGAGATTCCAGCTGCCTGATGTAGTGGTCGATAAGCCACCCTGAAATTGACACCATGGCAGGTCTGTTTGGCATTTCTGTGTAGTGAAACCAACGGGCATCTATAATCTCTTCCTCCTGCAGGACGATTTCGCCTCCGGTGTACTCAGCATGGAAGCCCAGCATCAGAGAATTGGGAAACGGCCAGGACTGGCTGTTAAAGTACTGCAGATTCTTTACTCCAACACCGACCTCTTCTCTGACCTCCCGATGCACGGCTTCCTCAATGGATTCTCCCGGCTCAACGAAACCGGCAATAGTGGAGTAGAAGTCACCTCTGGCATTGGCATTCTTGGCAAGCAGGACTTCTTCACCGCGTGTGATGAGCACAATAATCGAAGGCGAAAGACGGGGATAGAACATGTTTCCGCAATCATCGCACTTCCGGGATCGGTCAGCTTCTGCGTCGCCTGTAGGTTTCCCGCATTGACCGCAAAACTGATGATTTTGATACCAATCGACGACCTGTTTGGCCCGACCCAGTAGAGAAAACAGGGCTTCATCCGTTCTGCCAAGGAAAGACCAGAGGGTCTCGAATTCGTAGCCTTCAGGTTCTTCGGCTTCGGGGTCGACCTCATTGACGAATACCGGGATACCTGCAGCGGTACCCAGATAATGGGCGGATATCTCATCAATATCCAGCCAACGATACTCATCTCCTGTCAAGGGTCGCCAGGGGTGCGCACCATCAATTGATAGGATTTCCTCGTCAGAAATGACGATGTGAAAACTGGCATCGACGTCAGTCGGGCCATCAGCCCCTGACAGGAAATCCTCATTGAGGTTTATGTACTCCCAGTCCATACGATGTGCTTCGTTGCAGCAAGCCGCAACTTTAGCATAGCCGGTGCATTTTCGCTTTCAGTTGAGCTCGCATTGATCTTGAAAACAGGATCGTCAGGTGGAACCTGATCGACTGGTTACCGGTGTCCGTGCCAGACAGATTATCTGTACATCACTGGCACCATGTTTTAGCAGAAGACGAGTCAATTCCGAGACGGTGGCTGTGGTGGTTACCACATCATCGATAATACCAATGGTCTCACCGTTTAGAGGGAAGTCAACAGTGAAGACGTTCTTCATGTTCTGCTTTCGCTGCTTGGCGGACAGGGACTTTTGGTCACCAGTATCCGTTATCCGACGGCAGGCTCTGGGATTAACGGGTACTTGTGTTGTGTCAGCGAGAACCTCGGCGATTTCCAATGCCTGATTGAAGCCGCGATGTTTGAGGCGGTCCTTGTGTAATGGTACAGGTATCCAGGCGTCTGGAAACACCATATGGTGTCTTAAATACTGCTCCGAGAGAACCGTCGCCAGTACTTTACCGAACATGATCTTCCGCTGATTTTTAAACTGGTGAATCAGTCGATCCACTGGTGGCGAATATTCCAGTGCTGCAAAGCAGTGTGAGAATGGTGGTGGGTGTATCAAGCAACTGCCACAGATTTCCTGGCCTTCTGCTGCCGTCAGACCACACTGCCAGCACGGATTTGGTAATCTTGGCAGATCTGTTTCGCAGTTTAGGCAGAGGTCCAGGTAACGATTGGTTGCTGCAGAACATAAAATACATTTTCCCGGCAGCAACCCGTAAAGCATTCGATTCAGCCAGTTCTTCATCCTGATCTCACGGTGATCTAGCCGTACTTCAATGTGGCCTATCCTGAGGCAAGGTGGTCGGGGATGTTAGTCGAGATTAATGCAAGAAACGTAGGCACTCATCCATCAGCCGTGCTGGAAATTGCTGATGAGCTGTCTATCCTGCAAGGTAGGTGATTACTGGTTTTCAGATTTTTTTGGCAGACAGGGGTGAGTGCTGTCTTCTTTATCGCACAGGCTGATTAGCTTGAGGTAGGTTGACCACTCGGTGATTTCGTCGGTGGAAAAATCAGCTTTATCTGCTTCGAAAACGGGTACCTTCTTGAGCAGATGAATCAGGTAGAGATAGTCCCTTCCCTGGATTGCCTTGGTTAGTGTTACTTCACCGCGGCTGGTATAGGCATTTTCACCGCACATGATCAAGCGCACTGAGGTTGGATATTCATTCTCAAATCCTGAGAAAAGGTTGAAGTGATTCAGGTGCGTACAGATCTCAGCGCGGTTCTTTATTTCACTCATAATAGCGGAAATTGGATTGAGATCTTTCAATTGGCGATGGGACTCAAAACTGAGCTTGGTTTGCCAGTCTGATTCATCTTCTGTGGGAGGGATGTAGTCGCTCAGCCTGGTTTCCATGTTGTTAAACTGATAGATCAGCTGCCAGTCTTTCGGCGGTTGAGCCAGCAATACTTCCTGGCTCGTAGATTGTAGGGTTTCTTTGATGACCTGTTTTTCGAGGATCGTCTCTGCGTAGGCGTCGCCGGATACGGCGATGGCGGTAATAATTGAGAATAAAAATGACAAGAATCGTGACATGCGATTCCCTCACAAAAAAGCGTTAGCTTCTCGTTCCAATGAAATGAGACGTCGAACCCAGTTATCAATGAGCTGAAAATCGTTATCCATGATTTCAAATGGGACACATAGATCTTTCAGAAAACACTGTTCTTCGATTTCGAATGCGCCATCTGCGTAAGCAAGACGAATGAGAGAAATCATGGTGATGGCACGAGATCTTCTGCTCGGGAAGATGTACTCAATACCCTCTATATTCACATAATGAGGTGCATAGTCAGGTTCAAGATTCATCTCCCGACGCATTTCTTCCATCATCACCTCTTCACCCACCGACAGGTCGCCATCAGAGACGACAACATTGTGAGCTAGACAAATGAATACTTCTTTTTGTTCTTTAGTTAGCGATGCTAAAAAAATGGGCAAACTCGTTGTTGTTATTAAGTTTGTTCGTCTGACCGGGTTCACTCCGGAGCCGTTAGGGTCAGCTCGTAGTTCTGAATTTCTTCATCTCTTAAGGTTGTGACCTTTACCTTGTCACCTGGTTTGAGGTTCTCCAGCAATGATAACAAGGAGTCCTCATTTGTAACAGATTGATCATTGATAGCGATGATGACATCACCCAGGTGTATGTTACCTCTACGGTCTTCGCGAACCCCGATTATCCCGGCCTTGTCAGCCGCCAGCCCCCGCTTCACGGAAAGGATTGCAATTCCTTTGGCGCGCAATCGTCGTGCCCAGTAATCCGATAGCATTTCAATGCCAAGAACGGGTCTAAAGAGTCGACCGTGTTTATTGAGCTGAGGAATGATGAGTTTCAGCGTATTAACTGGAATTGCGAAGCCGATTCCAGCATTGGCACCGGAGGGGCTGTAAATCTGTGTGTTCACGCCAACCAGCTTACCCATTGAATTCAGCAAAGGACCGCCGGAATTGCCCGGATTGATTGCGGCGTCCGTCTGAATCACGTTTTTTATGGTGCGATTATTAACAGACTTGATCTCGCGTCCCAACGCACTAACCACGCCAACAGAAAGGCTTGTATCAAGCGCAAAGGGATTGCCAATTGCCAGCACTTTGCGACCCACCGACAACGTCGATGAGTCACCCAGTGGTATCGCTACCAGATCCTCATCGGGCGCATTGATCTTGAGCAGGGCAATATCTTTCTCCGGTGCCTTACCGACGAGTTCTGCGTCATAGGAATTTCCGGATTCGGTTGTGATCGTGATTTTATTCGCACCAAGGATGACATGATAGTTCGTGACGATCAGACCACTCTCGTGCCAGACGAATCCGGTGCCACTACCGCGCGGGATTTCAAGCACATTGAGTGAGAATCGCTGTCGCCTGAGCTGGGTGTTTGTAACAAACACGACTGAAGGCCCAACGCTCTTAAATACAGCGATATTATTGCTTTCGTCATTGGTCAGAAATGGACTTGCAGGAGAATCGGCAACCTCTACCATGTACGTGGTATCAGGTTCATTGGTCGCTAACACAGCAGCAGCAACAATCCCGAGGATTATTGCGGCGCCGAGAATTCGTGTCATCATCTTAGTGAATTTCTATCTGGCTGTTTCCGATTTAGAACTGATCCGTTTCGGAAGGTTCCCTACCGGGTTGTCGGGGTAATTCTACCCACAGTCTTACCCGAAGAAATAAAATTGTTGATACCGTAAATATCGTCTGGACTCAATGAACCAACAGATTGTTTAAGCCGCAATGTGTCCCTGACGTACTGGTATCTTGCACTGGCATATTGAAATTGTGCTGCATAGAGGCGTTGTTGAGCCAACAGAACATCAACGATATTGCGAGTGCCAACCTCATATCCAGTTTGAGTCGCTTCGAAGGCACTCTGACTTGAATCGATTCCACGTTGTCTTGCGTTGACTCGTGCGACATCTGTGTTGATAGCACTGAACAGATTACGGGTATTCTCAACCGTTGTGCGTTGAGTAAGATCGAATGTTCTCTGAGCCTGTTCGAGTTGGTAACCAGCCTGTTTCGCGGCTGAATGGGTTGCACCGCCTGAATAGACAGGGACAGTCAGTAGAAGTTGAGCTGACTTTTGTTCAATTTCCGACCCCAGGAAGCTTGCGCCACCGGAAACACTCTCTGCATAGGATATCGTTGCGTCAAGTGTTGGCAGATGCCGACTCTTGGCAGCATACAAATTACGTTGAGCTGAATTGACGCTCTCCTGAGCTGCAAGAAGCGAATAGTTTCCCACCAGAGCTCGCTGAACCCATGCTTCTTCATCATTCGGTTCGGGGTATTCAACTGGAAAGCCCTCGTCAAGCGCATCGATATTGTCGAAAGACTGTCCTGTCAGACGAAGCAAAGTTTCAAAGCTGATTACCTGGGCTCCTTCAGCTTCAATGACGCTGACGGTGGATGAATCAAATGCAGCCGTCGATTCAAGGACGTCGGTAATGGCAACCAGGCCGACATCGAAACGCTGTTGTACCTGTTCCAGCTGTCTTTTTACTGCACCACGCTCGGCATTTGCCGCATCGAGTCGATCGTTGGATTCAAGAATTGTCATGTAGCTGTCAGTGACTCGAAATATCAACTCCTGCTGTTCTGCGGCGAAATCCGCCATTGCTTTGGCTTCAACATTTTTTGATTGCAGAAACTGGAACCAGGTGTCCAGCCGAAAAATGGGCTGACGCAACTGGGCCTGCCAACTGTGATCATTAAAATCATTAGTGACCGTACTGCTTAACCCGGTTTCCAAAATGGTTGGAGTAGTTCTGCTCGTATTAGTAGTTGTGCCTGATACGGAGATATTCGGCAGCAGGCCTGATCGGGCCTGTGGGACGCTCTCCCGACTGGCCATATAGGACGCTTTGGCAGCAGCCAGCTGAGGATCGTTGTTGACCGCTAATTCGTAGACATCCGAGAGGTTGGCTGCGTTGACGGTCTGAGTCATGACAAGAGTGACGCACAGGCAAGACAGATATCTGATTACAATCGATTTCATATAGTTTCCTTACAACTCATACATACATGCGAAGAACAGCAATGTAGGATACTTATTGGTCCTCTTGGTTTCCAGTGACGTGCGGTGCTTTGGTAGTTTTCTGCGCCTTTCTTTTACCCTATTTCCCCAGATGCCGCATCTATTTTCCGTGAATTGTTTGTACAAGTGTAAACGTCCGGAAGTGAATTTTAGGTTAAACGCTGTGGATTTGGGGTTTTGAAAATTCACCAAGCCGGGCCTCGAGCCAGGCTGCTACTGCCAGGCAATAATCCTCCCTGAAGGGTCTTGCAAGAATCTGAATCCCGATTGGCAGCCCATGGTCATCGGTTCCCGCTCTGATGACTGCGCCAGGCCAGCCTGTAAGGTTATAAGCGCTGGTATAGGTATAATTCAGCATATCTTCCAATTCTCCCAGCGGAATGGCGGTATGGGCGTTGACCGGGCATATCAAAACATCGAAATCGTCAAAAAAAGCCAGCATCGAGCTTCTGAAATTGTCCCAGAGGGTGATGATCTGGGCAAATTCCCGCTGGTCTATCTCGGTTTGATCTCGAATAAGGGTTTCCTGGATTTTTGGTGAAGGTGAATCGGTTCGACAATCTTCCAGCAACGCTTCCACCATTTCACCGCCATCTGCGGCGAATATCCGGCCGAGTATGAAATTTGACATCTCGATTCCGTCAGGTCTGGCCTCGGAGGCAGAAACACCGTAATCCGCCAGTAATTGGACAACGCCGTTGACTGCACCTGTGATCTCACTCATCGGTGTTTTGATGCCGTTGTCGGTGTGGAATGCAATTCGGAGCGAGTTGATATCGACAAAACGAGAATCATCCAGGGTGGCTGGTACAGCAAAAGGATCAATCAGATCTGGCCCCGAGATCAGGGGTAAAAGGTAGGCTAAATCAGCAACATAGCGCGCCATGGGGCCTGGCTGGCTTAGCGGGGCAATCAGACCGGCGCTTGGCAGAGCATTGCCGGTGCACGGTACCCGTCCGGTTGTAGGTTTGATTCCCGTAATACCGCAAAAATGACTCGGTAATCTGATACTTCCTCCCGTATCAGTGCCTATGTCAAAGGGAGAGGCCCCTGCCGCGATGATGGCAGCTGCGCCACCGCTGCTGCCGCCCGGGGTACGATCAGTATCGAATGGGTTTCTGGTCGGACCATAGACCAGATTGTCGGTCTGGAACCACAGAGTGAATTCAGGTGTATTGGTCTTACCTAACAGAATTGCACCCGCATCCCTTAATCGCGTGACAACAGTCGCATCCCTACCGGGTCGGAAGTCGGCCCGACCGGTTGTGCCCCAGGTGGTTATTGTGTCTTTTGTATCCAGGCTGTCCTTGATAGTCATGGGTATGCCATGCAAAGGACCTTGCAGGTTGCCGTTAGCAAGCTCCGTATCCGCCTTGGCTGCCATTTTCAGGGCTTGTTCGGCATTTGAGAGGACGACGGCATTGAGGGGTTTGTTGACTTTCTCGATTCTGTCCAGAAACCCCTGTACCAGTTGTACTGACTTAATTTCCTTGTTTCGGACCGCCAGGGCCATGTCTTCTAGGGAGAAATCAAGGATGTTGTCCATAGAATCTGCTTTATCTGGAAAATGGTTACTATACTTCTTGACCTGCGAGCTGGCGAGGTTCATCGACACACAATTGTGTGCCATGGAAACTGAGTCCCTCACTCAGCGAGAAGATTAGGGAAAAGGTACCAATATGCCCATTGTACTTCTTAGCGGTTATCCTCAACCTGGCTTGACTGAGGTGATTACAGATGATGCACACGCTTATTTCATGCGGAAACCGTTCGATGTTGACGAATTTCTGGATATAGCGAATCAGGCAATCAGAGGCGCGCAGGAAGAGAGTTACTATTTGTTTCCAGGCTAGTTGTTTCCAGGCTAGCCAGTCTTTTCGATACTTAGATAGAGTTCGTGGTCGTCAATCAAGAACTCCAGACCTTCTTTTCCCTGGTTGAGCGTGAGTTGAACCGCCAGGGTTTCTTTCTTGATGTAGTCCTGATGAGCGACGATTGCAGCCTGCAGTTTCTCACTTGCCGATATATTCAGATTGATGCGATCAACCACGTTCAGACCCAGGTCTCTACGTGATTTCTGAATGCGATTAACAACCTCACGCGCCAATCCCTCGTCGATGAGATCGTCATCCAATTCACAGTCCGTATCAACAGAAATAAACCGGTCAGAAACCGTATTGGTACCCTCTCTGGCTTCTCTAAAGACCAAAATATCTTCTGGCTTGAAGGTTTCATCATCGATAGTGACCTCGCCATCATTCTGGAATTTGCTAATAGCCTCAGAGGACATGGTTTCAATAGCCAGCTTAAATTCCTTAAACCTACTGCCCAGACGTTTGCCCAGCACGGGTGAATTGGGTTTGGCATAAAGGTCAATGTACTTCGATTCTTCGCTCGAGTATTTCACTTCCTTGACGTTCAGTTCAGCCTGAATGTAATCCTGAAGTTTTGCTATTTCATCGAGCAGTGATGTGTCTTTATGAATGATCGTTAAAGATCTCAAGGGGTACTTTGTCTTGATCTTTTCCTGGTTCCGCTTCTGTCGACCCAGCAGGATAATGTGTTGCATGCGGGTAACCGCCTGTTCCAGCAGGGGTTGGATGAGTGCGTTTTCAGGATCAGGATATGCGCAGAGATGGACAGAGTCAGTTTCGTTGTCAGCACGCAAAGATTTCATAGCCTGATAGAGCGATTCAGCCAGGAATGGTGCAAACGGGGCCATGCTCAGATTCAGTTCATGGATCGTTGTATAGAGTGTGTGGTAAGCAGCGTGTTTATCTTCACTCATCTCTTCATGCCAGAATCTCGTACGATTCAGTCGGATGTACCAGTTCGTCAAATCTTCGATAAATTCAAACAGGGCAGGTACGACGTTATAGAGTCTGTAGCCTTCCATCTCTAGAGAGATATTTGATTTTAATGTCTGCAGTCGAGACAAAATCCACTGGTCCATGATGCTGTTGATTTCAGACCACTGTCCTGTCGGTTGCCAGTCATCAGGGTGCCACTGATCTATCAGTGCGTAGGTATTAAAAAACTTGAATGCGTTCAACCAGGGTAGTAGAGCGCGACGCACCATATCTTTGACGCCAGCGTCAGCGAAACGTTGTTCTTCGGCTCTCACCAGACCGGAATTGATAAGATAAAGGCGCAGCGCATCGGCGCCATAATTTTCCATCAGGTCATCGGGTGGCGTGTAGTTTTTCAGTCGTTTCGACATCTTCTTACCGTCTTCAGCCATGACGATGCCATTGACCACGACGTTCTTGAACGGATGAGTGTCGAATAGCGCAGCTCCCAGGACGATTAAGGTATAAAACCAACCCCTGGTCTGATCGAGTCCCTCTGCGATAAATTCCGCCGGGAATCCCTCGTCGAAAACTGACTGGTTTTCGAAGGGGTAGTGCAACTGCGCATAGGGCATTGATCCTGATTCGAACCAGCAGTCCAACACTTCTTCGATACGGCAGTAAGTACCTTCTTCTCCTGCGATCGAGAAGGTCAGGGGATCGATATTTTCCCGGTGTAAATCATCAACGGTTGCTCCGGTCAGGTCTTCCAGCTCCTGTCTTGATCCAACACATATCATGTTGCCGGTAACATCGTTAATCCATATAGGCAGTGGAGTGCCCCAGTATCGATTGCGCGAAATAGCCCAGTCAATTGCTCCCTCCAGCCAGTTGCCCATGCGACCAGCCTGCAGATGACCAGGAACCCAGTTAATTTGTTTGTTTGCTTCAATTAGTTTGTCGCGCATATTCTCGACCCTGACATACCAGGAGTCGATCGTGCGATAGATAATCGGCGTATCAGATCGAGGGCAAAATGGATAACTGTGCTCGATCGTTTCGTGTCGATAGAGGCGGCCCATGTCTTTGATTGCGCGAATAATGTGTTTGTCTGCATCCTTGACATGTTGACCCGCAAAGTCGCTAACCTCTTCGGTGAAACGACCGCTCATATCAACCGGGCATACAGTTGCGTCGATATTGGCATTTTTCATGACCCGGAAATCGTCTTCACCAAATGCCGGAGCCTGATGTACTATCCCGGTACCGCTGTCAGTAGTCACATAGTCGTCTAACAGTATCTGAAAGGCTCCCTCTGTCGCCAGGTCTGCAAAATAGTTAAACAGAGGTTCGTATCTGCGACCCTTCAAATCCGTTCCTTTTAACTCCTCCAGTACGGTGAGAGTTTTATTCTTGCCAACTTCGTCCAGACGATCTCTGGCAATGTAGATCTCAAGCTTCTCATCCTCATCACGAACTTTGATGTAATCGATATCCGCACCAACACACAGACCCAGATTAGATGGCAAGGTCCATGGTGTCGTTGTCCATGCAGCCACATAGGTATTTTCCCCGATGAGTTTGAACAGCACCGTGATAGCCGGATCCTGTACGTCCTGATAGTTTGATGCTATTTCAAAGTTGGACAGGACCGTACCGAGTGCAGTGGAGAAGGGCACGACCTTGACACCCCTGTAGATGAGATCCTTCTCCCAGAGCTGTTTGACGACCCACCACACGGATTCCATATACCAGGGTTCCATGGTCTTGTAGTCATTGTCGAAATCGACCCAGCGACCGATCCTTTCGATGGTAGTTTTCCATTCAGTCGTATATCGCAGCACGATGTTTCGACATTCGTCGTTGTAACCTTTTATGCCAAGTTTTTCCACAGCCTCCTGGGAGGACATCCCGAGGGACTTGTCAATTTCATGTTCTATCGGTAAACCATGGCAGTCCCAGCCAAATCGACGTTGCACATGGTAACCCTTCATCGTGAAATAACGTGGCACAACATCTTTCAGGATTGAGCCTACCAGGTGTCCGTGGTGGGGAAGTCCGGTTGCGAACGGGGGACCATCGTAGAAGGTATAAGGTGCTGAATTCTGTGTCTGCTGAAGTGACCTCTGGAAGATCTGCTGATCATCCCAGAAGGAGAGAATATTGTGTTCACCGGCTACGAATGAATAGTCATCGTCAGCTGGATTCGAATTTGTACTCACCCCGTTCACCTTTTATGTAAGAACCGCTGAGGGCTCTATATAAGAACCGCTGAGGGCTCTATATAAGAACCGCTGAGGGCTCTATATAAGAACCGCTGAGGGCTCAAAAAAAAACCCGCCATTTAGCGGGTTTCCTGTAACTTGTTCCCAAGCGTCAACCCACCACATGATGTTGGATGCTAATTATAATAACCGGGCTGATGTTTTGTCTGTTCATGATTGAAAGCATTATGCAATTTATGCAGATTGTCAAGGCACGAGCGCTATTCCCGGCCCTGATGCACCTGTGTAACGCTGCCTCTTGAGTTGATTTTCTTAATGATGGTTGCGAGTAGCTTCTCTATTCCAAAAGTGTGATACCACTCTGGTGTATCGGCATGATCGACTGTGCTGGTACCAACGAAATCGAATTTCCAACCATCACTGTCAGCCCGATCCTTGACAGACTGGAGTCGTTCCCAGGCAGGGTCTGACATTATTGCGTGCGAACAGGCGACCACAATATCCCTGGCACCATGCTCTTTCAGTTCATTGACCGCAGCCACCACGGAACCGGCAGAATCAACGATGTCGTCAACCAGAAGAACGTTCTGATTTGAGACATCGCCAATCAGAGTTGATCGGAACACCTGATTTGGTTTTGAATAATCCCTTTCCTTTGAGAGTGCGGCCAGATCTGCATGCAGTTCCTCCGCGTAGGCTCTGGCGCGCTCAAGATAACCCACGTCTGGCGAAACCACGACATCTCCCGTGAGACCTTGCGAGTTTAACCATTCCGCCAGGTGACGTGTGAGGAAGACATTTTCAAGATGCGTGAAAGAGGGATTGAACATGCCAGCGATTGCGTCATTGTGAATCTCAACCGTGACTACGCGATCCGCGCCTGCACTTTGCAACATTCGAGCGAATAAACCTGCACTGATTCCTTCCCGGGTTCGTCCCTTGCGTTTGTCCTGTCTGGCGCCGGGATAGTAAGGCGTGATAGCTGTAACATATTGTGCGTCGGACAATGCAGCTGCTTCGACAGCATGCAGCAGCATGACGAAACGGTCATAGACGGAATAGTCGTCCTGCTGACCAACCGTGGACTGGAAAATATAGACATCATGACCACGAACATTGGCTTTGATCTCCATCTTACCCTCGCCGCAGGCAAACCAGGTTTCCTGTGTTGGGACGAGATGTTGTTTCATCCGGCTGGCGACCGTCTCGGCGAAGTGCCTGCCGGATTCACAGCTCATCAGAGCAATAGGGGCTCGAGGATTGACTTTCATTGTTCCTGCTCCAGTAGGTTGGCGAGTGTTTCGATCAACAGCTGATGTTCACTCGCCAGGACTCGTTTGGCCAGTGTCTCAGGTGTGTCGTCTGGCAGTACAGCAATGACCTGCTGGGATATTACGGGGCCGGTATCGTAGTCTCCGTAGATCCAATGAATGGAAATACCGGTTTCCTTGTCACCTGAATTAATTACCGCCTCGTGTACGTTTAGACCAAACATGCCCTTGCCGCCATATTTTGGAAGCAGTGATGGATGCACGTTAATGATACGACCAGAATAATGGGCCAGTGTTCGAGGGCCCAATTTTTTCATGTATCCAGCGGTGATGACCAGGTCTACCTGGTGGCCTAAAAGGGCATCGAGGATAGCATTATCCAGCTTGTCACAGCCCGGATGGGTTGCATTTGAGAGATGTACTGTAGCAATGCCAGCTTCCCTGGCGCGACAGAGAGCCACTGACTTGCTGTTATTACTGATGGCAACCACCGGTTCAGCATCCAGACGACCTTCTTTGCAGGCATCGATAATGGCTTGAAAATTAGTGCCCCGGTGGGAAGCAAGAATACCGAGTCGTTTCATTTCTTCATAACCGTGTCGCTG
>Ga0208274_1001150_pt1 | contig 12592 bp, 13 predicted proteins | sample ETNtaG_22_FD_185755 | JGI IMG/M metagenome (GOLD analysis project Ga0208274, IMG submission 185755) | Marine microbial and viral communities from oxygen minimum zone, Eastern Pacific Ocean - ETNP201306SV43 (SPAdes) (version 2) | ecosystem: Environmental > Aquatic > Marine > Oceanic ... | reverse complement strand
AAGAAAAGAATATTTTTGGCTCAGGAAACACTTTTAATGCTAATCTAAAGATTTCAGAATCATTCAATAAGCTCAGCTTTTATTTTGAAGACCCTTACTTTAATGCCGACAATCATAGTATCAACTATGGCGCTTTTTACAGTAAACAAAGTGATGATGATGTAATGAGCAACTCTTATACCGTTAACTCCAAAGGACTGACGCTAGGTTATGGCGTTCCTTTAACAGAAGATACTAGACTTAACGCTAAACTGGAATACACTAAAAATGATTTAGTTTGTAGTGATGGTTTTGCGGCTCCAGGCTATGAACCCACACAATGCGCCAATAACAATAACGATGAAGTTATTTTTGGCCTTAGTTGGAGTGAAAACACACTTAACGATTATATGTATCCAACAGATGGCAAAAGCAATGCATTGAGTGTTGACATTGCCTTGCCTATTGAAGACTACCGTTATGTTAGTGTTAATGCAAACCATGCGAGCTACCAACCGCTAAGTGAAAATTTGACTTTAAAATTAACAGGTGACTTAGGTCTTATTAAGGGTTATAGTGGAAAGAAAGCTCCATTTTACAAGCGTTATTTTGGTGGAGGTAGTGGTTCAGTTCGGGGTTTTGGCAATAAATCGCTTGGACCAACCTATCCTAATTCAACTGCCAAGGGAGGTGAGTTCACTGTCTTAGGAACTGTTAATATTATCTCGCCAGCAAGCTTTATAAGTAATAGTGAGAATATGAGAGTTAGTGCTTTTGTTGATACTGGCAATATCTTTGAAAAAACATCCAGTATGAAGCTGGGCGATCTCAGAATGTCAACTGGCATTGCATTTGCTTATCTCAGTCCTATAGGTGCAATTGGAGCTTACTGGTCTACTCCAATTCTTAAAAAGGCCGGTGATGATATCGAAAATTTTAGTTTTTCATTAGGAACAGGTTTTTAGTATAGATAATGAGAGCTTTTGCCGTTTTGGTTTTAGCTTTATTAACTGGTTTAGCTGTTGCTGAATCAATAAAAATAGGCTATCTAAACACTGAAGAAGTAGTTAATAACTTAACTCAGTACCGATATGGTAGTGAGAGAATTGCCGATAAATTTGATTCCAAAAAGAAAGAGCTTCTTAGTCTTTTTAAACATATTGAACTTTTAAAAGAAAATCTTAGCAGTAAATCCATGCAAATCACAATTGAATCCAATGAAAATGAGATCAAACATATTAATAGACTTGAAGTCAATTTTCAAAAAGATACCGAGTTATGGCAATATCAACTTAATCAAGAAAAACAATTACTGATGCAGCAAGTTGAATTATTGATCAACCAAGCAGTAGAAAGGCTTGCTAAAGAGGGGTTTTATGATTTAATCTTGTATGATAATGTTGCCTTTACGAGTGATAAAATAGATGATATTAGTTATGATGTAATTAATTTAATTGAGACTTCGTCGCCATGAGTTATAAACTTGGACTGATTGCCAACAAAATTGGCGCTGAATTAATCGGTGATTCGGAAATTATTATAAACGGAATTAATTCCTTATCAAAAGCTAACGCAAACCAGTTAAGTTATATTGCTAACAAAAAATATATAGATTCTTTGGCAAATACAAATGCTGGCGCAGTAATCTTAAGTGAGAGCATGAAAAATGTTTGTAAAACTAACGTCCTGTTAGTCTCAGATCCATACTTAGCCTTTGCTAAAGCAACTCATTATTTCAAATCGAATAATACTGTCTATAAAGATAGAAATCAAAATATTGACCCTTCAGCAAACTTAAACAATGCTGTGCTTGGTCAAGGCTGCGTTATTGGAAAAAACGTATTGGTTGGCAAAAATACAACGCTGGAATCTAACTGCATAATAGAAGATAACGTTAGAATTGGTGATGAGTGCCATATATCATCCAACGTAATTATCCAAAGAGATTGTCAGCTTGGTAATAATTGCACAATATCGCCTGGTGCTGTGATTGGTTCTGAAGGCTTTGGTAACGCTTTAGATGAAAACAAACGCTGGCATAATATTGCTCATTTAGGGAAAGTTGTGATTGGTGATGATGTATCGATCGGCTCAAATACAACTATCGACAGAGGGACAATTAACGATACCCAGATTCATAGCGGAGTTAAAATTGATAATCTTGTTCATATTGCTCACAACGTTGTAATAGGTGAAAGCACTGCAATAGCAGCAAAAACTGGCATTGCTGGCAGTACAATTATTGGCAAACGCTGCCAAATTGGTGGGATGGTTGGCATTGTTGGACATTTAAATATAACCGATGACGTTACCGTTAATGCTACTAGCACAGTTAATCGTGACATCAAAAGGCCTGGCATCTACACGGGCTTCTTCCCCATTATGCCTCATAACACATGGAAAAAGGCTGGAATGTGGCTTACAAAACTTGATAAAATTACGCAAATATTAAACATTAGATTAAAGGACACTAAATAAACACTATGGAAATGAATATTAATGAAGTAAAAAATTTCTTGCCTCATCGCTACCCTTTTCTATTAATTGACAGAGTTCTAGGCTTTACGCTCGGGAAAAATTTGACAGCAATAAAAAATGTCTCATTTAATGAACCACACTTTATCGGCCACTTTCCTGATCAGCCGATTATGCCTGGAGTGTTAATTATTGAGGCTTTGGCTCAGGCAACCGGAATACTGGCATTTAAATCTGAGGTTGGACAGCCGGTGACTGGTCAAATATATATGCTGGTTGGCGTTGACAAAGTCCGCTTCAAGAAGACTGTAGAGCCGGGAGATCAACTCAAACTCTATGTCGAGGTAATGACAGTTAAGCGTGGTATATGGAAATTTAATTGTAGAGCTACAGTTGAAGAACAGCTGGTGACTTCAGCTGAAATAATATGCACCCAAAAGCCCGCAGGGTGAGTATTTATGACTATTGATCCATCCGCAATTATTCACAAAAGCGCTAAAATTCATAAAGACGCAACAATAAAGGCAACTGCAGTTATTGGCAAACATGTAGAAATTGGCGCAGGAACTGTTGTTGATTCTCACGCTGTTATTTCCGGACCAACGAAGATAGGTAAAAATAATCATATATATTCATTTGCCTCAATTGGAGGGGATCCACAAGATATTACCTATGAAGACGGACAGGAAAGTAATTTGGTTATTGGCGATGACAATCTTATTAGAGAATTTTGCACAATAAACCGTGGAACCGAAAAGGAAAACTCGCTCACTAGAATTGGTTCTAATAATATGCTAATGTCTTATGTTCATATTGCCCACGACTGTCAATTGGGCAACCATATTATCATGTCTAATAACGCTTCACTTGCCGGGCATGTTCACATAGCTGATTGGGCTATCCTAGGAGGATTTGTACTAGTTAAGCAGTTTTGCAATGTTGGTAGACATACCTACGCTGGAATGGGAAGTCATATCAACAAAGACGTTCCAGACTATATGGTGGCTACTGGTGTACAACCAAAAATAAGAAGCATAAATGCAGTTGGAATGAAACGAAGAGGCTTTAGTGCAAGTTCAATTGCCTCTATTAAGCGAGCCTTCAAAGTTGTTTATCGTGAATCCCAAGGAAGACTATTAGATCACGCACTAAAAGAGCTAGAAAATTCTGAATCAGATAGTCTTGAAGTTATGCAATTTATTAAATGTATAAGAAATTCTCGAGTAGGAATTATGCGCGGTCCAGGGGACGAGTAAATAAAAGCTCTTTTTTATAATGGAAAAATCTTTATTAAAGTCTAGCAGTATTGTAACTGTAATGACTCTTTTATCACGTATTTTTGGTCTAGTGCGTGACTTTTTCATTGCCAAGTATTTTGGTGCTAACGGGCTTTCAGACGCCTTCCTAGTGGCCTTTCGTATACCTAACTTTTTTCGAAGACTGTTTGCTGAAGGAGCCTTTTCTCAAGCCTTTATACCAATACTGGCTGACAGCAAGGCTAATAAATCTGAAGCAGAAGTTCAGTTAGTTATTAATCATATTGGTACTAGGCTATTTACTATCCTAATTCTGATTACAACTGTTGCAGTTGTGCTAGCCCCTATTGTGATATTTCTCTTTGCTTGGGGTTTTTATTTTAAAACCGATACAACGCAATTTTATTTAGCATCGGATATGCTAAGAATTACGTTTCCTTATCTATTATTGATATCTTTAACTGCCCTGTCAGGGGCTATATTGAATACTTATGACAATTTTAGTGTTCCAGCTTTTACCCCTGTTCTGTTAAATATTTCATTAATACTTAGCGCTATATTTTTGTCGCAATACTTGGAAACCCCCATTATGGCTCTTGCTTGGGGGGTGTTAATTGGTGGTTTTGCTCAGCTATTCTTTCAAATACCATTCTTGATCAAAATTAAACGTTTGCCAAAGTTACAATTTGGACACCATGAGGCGCTTACAACTTTAAAGAAGCGTCTGATACCTGCACTGTTTGGTGTCTCGGTATCACAAATAAACTTGCTAATTGATACCATGATCGCCTCAACACTTATTGCAGGAAGTGTTTCCTGGCTATACTATTCAGACCGATTATTGGAGCTACCCTTGGCGCTAATTGGGATTGCCCTCGCAACTGTTGCTTTAGCAAAATTGAGTCATTATTATGCAAAGAACAACGTAAAGGAGTTTACAAATACCATCAATAAAGCGCTGCTTTACGCTCTTTTATTAGGCCTACCTTCTTGTGTTGGACTGGTTATGTTGTCTGAAGAACTTATAGTTACACTTTTTCAATATCAAGAATTCGACCAATATGCGGCAAAACAGTCGGCATTAAGCCTTAAAGCCTATGGCGCAGGTTTAATGGCTTTTATAGCAATCAAGATTCTTGCTCCAATCTTTCTTTCCAGGGGCGACACTAAAACACCTGTCAAGGCAGGTATAGTAGCTATGGTTTCAAATATTTTTCTTAATGTAATCCTAGGTTACTATTATGGTCACGTCGGATTAGCATCAGCAACTTCAATTTCGGCTCTTCTAAATGCAGCATTTTTATATTATTATTTACGTAAACAGTCTATCTTTATACTGAACAATGAATTTTTCAAAATGCTATTTAAAGTTATTTTTGCAAGCATTATAATGGCACTGTATGTTTACTTTACTTCGACAAATATAGAGAACTACCTACAGTCTATGGCAATTGATAGAATCGTAATGATTTCAAAAACAATAATTATCTCGGTACTAATATATTTCTCAAGTTTATACCTAATGGGAATTAGAATAAATAGAATATGACAACGCTTTTGTGTATTAAATTAAATAAAGAATTGGAGGCGCTTGATCGCGCGCCCTACCCTGGAAAACTAGGGATAAAGATACTAGAAAATGTATCTAGAGAGGCATGGCAAATGTGGCTAGATCACCAAACTATGCTGATTAATGAAAATAACTTAAATTTATTTGAAGACTCTTCTCAAAATTATCTCAAAGAGCAAATGGAAAAATATTTTTTTGATAATGATAATTTAGATTTAATCGAAGGGTATATTCCTAAATAATTATGTCTAGCTTGTTTATTATTTCAGCTCCATCTGGTTGCGGGAAAACCTCGCTTGTTGAGGCATTAATTAAAAGAAATGACAATCTTTGTGTCTCAGTTTCCCATACAACTCGCAAACCAAGACTAGAAGAGATCAACGGAATTAATTATTACTTTACCTCTCCTAATAAATTCAAAAATATGATAAATAACGATGCCTTCGTTGAGTATGCTAAAGTTTTTGATAACTATTACGGAACAGCTATCGAATCAATCAAACACCAGTTGAAAAAAGGGAAAAGTGTCATTCTAGAAATTGATTGGCAAGGTGCAAATCAAGTCAAAAAAAAGTTTCCTAATGCTATTAGTATTTTTATCTTACCACCCTCAAAAAAAGACCTTGAAAAACGCCTCCAACAAAGAGCGCAAGATGACCAGTCAACAATCAAAAAAAGGATGACTAAGGCAAAAAATGAGATGTTGCACTATAAAAGCTACGAATATCTCGTAATCAATGAGAATTTTGATATTGCCTTGAGCGATCTAGAAATCATTATTTGCAGGCCAGATAAGACTTCTGAGAGATTTAAGCTATTAAATAGTGAACAATCAATAAAATACAAAAAATTACTCAAAAAATTGATATAACGAGATATTTTGGTATAATTTAGCTTGAAAAATATATTTAGCAAATAATTATGAGTGAATACGCGCTATCTTTGAAAAATACGGCTAGAAGCATAGAGGTACAAAAGTACCCCCCAATACTCACTCCGGAAGAGGAGTACAGTCTGGCCATTGAGCTTTATGATAACGGCGACCTGTCAGCCGCTAGGAAGCTAGTACTTGCACATATGCGCTTTGTTGCTTTTATTGCCCATGGCTATAAAGGTTATGGCCTCGAACAGGCTGACCTTATCCAAGAAGGCATGATTGGCCTGATGAAGGCTGTTAAAAGATTTGATCCTTACAAGAAAGTCAGATTATCTTCCTTTGCGGTTTACTGGATTAGAGCTGAAATTCATGAATATATTTTCAAGAATTGGAAAATCGTTAAAATTGCCACAACGAAAGCTCAACGAAAGCTTTTTTTCAAGCTTAAGCAAGCCAAAGCACACATCTACACCTCTCTTACAAATGATCAAGCCGAAGAGATTGCGAATGACTTAGGTGTAAGAAAACAAGACGTCATTGAAATGGAATCACGACTTCAGTTAAACGACGTGGCATTTGAAATTCATGATGATGAAGATAGTTACACACCAGAACAATATCTTGCAGATCAGAACCAAACCCCTGAACAATTATTGTTAAGCGATAGAAACCGAGAAGACCAGCAACACCAGTTGTATCAAGCCCTTTCTTCACTAGACAAAAGAAGTATAGATATTTTACAATCAAGGTACTTGAAAGAAGAAAAAGCGACCCTACATACTCTAGCAGACAAGTATGGCATTTCTGCTGAAAGAGTTCGCCAACTTGAATACAAAGCGATTAAAAAGCTTAAAGAACGTCTAGAAGAATAAGAAACCTTCAAAGACATTATTTTTTGTCCATTCAAGGAGAAAATATGGAAATTCGTCCCTTACACGATCGCGTGATCGTTCGTAGAGTAGAAGAAAAGAAAACAACCGCTAGCGGTTTAATAATTCCTGACTCATCAGCTGAAAAACCTTCAAGAGGAAAAGTTGTAGCGACAGGTAATGGTAAGAAAAACGACCAAGGCGATATCATCCCTTTAGATGTAAAAGTTGGCGACACAGTAATGTTTGGCCAATATGCAGGCTCAGAAATCACTGTAGAAGAAGAAAAACTATTAGTGATGAGTGAAGATGAAATCGTTGCAGTTATTGAAGAATAGAGGAGATAAGATATGTCAGCAAAAGACGTAAAGTTTGGCTCTGAAGCCAGAGAATCAATGTTGTCAGGTGTTAACACGCTTGCCGATGCAGTAAAAATTACACTAGGACCCAAAGGTAGAAATGTGGTTATCGATAAATCATTTGGAGCACCAGCCATTACTAAAGACGGTGTTACAGTTGCCCAAGAAATTGAGCTTGAAGGCAAATTCGAGAATATGGGTGCACAAATGGTCAAAGAGGTTGCCTCTAAAACTAACGAAATTGCTGGTGATGGAACCACAACAGCAACAGTTTTAGCTCAATCACTAATTTCCGAAGGCGTCAAATCTGTTGCTGCAGGAATGAACCCAATGGATCTTAAACGTGGAATTGATAAAGCAACAGAGTCAATAGTTGCAGCACTGCAAAAGGCATCTCAACCATGTAGTGATTCAGCTTCTATTGCACAAGTTGGCACAATTTCAGCTAACTCAGACACTTCTGTAGGCGACATTATTGCTGAAGCTATGGAAAAAGTTGGCAAAGAAGGTGTTATAACTGTCGAAGAAGGTTCAACACTAGAAAACGAACTGGATGTTGTAGAAGGTATGCAGTTTGATCGTGGATACCTCTCACCCTACTTTATTAACAACCAAGAATCTATGAGCGCAGATTTAGAATCTCCATATATCCTGCTACATGACGCTAAAATAGCCAATATTCGTGACCTACTACCTGTTCTAGAAGCTGTTCAAAAGGCTGGCAAACCTTTACTAATTATCGCTGAAGATATTGAAGGTGAGGCTTTAGCAACTTTGGTTGTTAATAATATGCGTGGTATTGTTAAGGTAGCCGCGGTTAAGGCGCCTGGTTTTGGCGATAGACGTAAAGCCATTCTAGAAGATATCGCTGTTCTAACAGGTGCCACTGTAATCTCAGAGGAAGTTGGGCTTTCACTTGAAGGTACAACCGAAGAACACCTTGGTACTGCCAAGCGTGTTGAAATTGATAAAGAAAATACAACTATTATCGATGGAGCTGGCACAAAAAAGAATATAAATGGTCGTATCGGACAAATCAAAACTCAAATTGATGTCACCTCGTCTGATTATGACAGAGAAAAGCTTCAAGAGCGCCTGGCTAAATTATCCGGCGGTGTTGCATTGATTAAGGTTGGTGCAGCAACAGAGGTTGAAATGAAGGAGAAGAAAGATCGTGTTGATGACGCCCTTCATGCTACACGTGCTGCTGTGGAAGAAGGAGTTGTTCCTGGCGGCGGTGTTGCACTTGTTCGTGCTGTCTCGTCTTTGAAATCTGTTAAAGGTGAAAATAGCGACCAAGATGTCGGTATTGGTATTTGTAAACGCGCCTTAGAAGAACCTTTAAGACAAATAGTCGCCAACGGTGGAGGCGAATCCTCTGTTGTACTTAATGAGGTAGTTAAAGGCAAAGGTAACTTTGGTTACAACGCTACTACTGAGGCATATGGTGATATGCTTAAAATGGGAATATTAGACCCCACAAAGGTAGTACGCGCAGCACTTCAGCACGCTGCAAGTATCTCTGGTCTGATGATCACTACTGAAGCGATGGTGACTGATATGCCACAAGATGCAGCGGGCCCTGCGATGCCTGATATGGGCGGTATGGGTGGCGGTATGCCAGGTATGATGTAAATTCGTTAATAAGTAATAAAAGCCCCAATTATTGGGGCTTTTTTTTGGTATTATGAGTGCCAAATATTTAACTTCAAACTATGTCTAATTACGACGCTTCATCTATCGAAGTCCTTACTGGCCTGGAACCAGTTAAAAAACGACCAGGCATGTACACAGAGACCGAGAGGCCGAACCATCTCATCCATGAAGTAATGGATAACAGTGTCGATGAAGCTGTCTCTGGATATGCAACCCAAATCAATGTTGTGCTCCACCCTGACGGTTCTGTATCGGTTGAAGATAATGGCAGAGGAATTCCGGTAGATATTCACCCAAAAGAAGGTGTGACCGCTGTGGAAGTTATATTAACAAAGCTTCATGCCGGCGGTAAATTCTCGAATGATTCATACCAGTTTTCAGGCGGACTGCATGGGGTTGGAGTTTCGGTTGTAAACGCCCTCTCTAGTTCATTTGAAGTCTGGATTAAGAGAGACGGCAAGCATTATTATATGGCATTCAACTCAAGTATAAAAACTGGCAATCTAGAAATAATTGGAGAGGTAGGGAAACGCAACACCGGTACCCTAATAAAATTTACTCCAAACACGAAATATTTTGACTCAGTTAAATTCTCTATCAGTCAGCTCCGTCATAATCTGCGCTCAAAGGCTGTTCTTTGTCCCGGTCTTGAAGTTAATTTCGACAATCAAATGGATAATACCAAGGACAAATGGCTTTATCAGGACGGCATTAAGGATTATCTTCAGGCTTCCCTTGATGGGCTCGACTGTTTACCCTCTTCGCCATTTGTTACTTCATTTAAATCTAAAGAAGATCAGCTAGATTGCGCCCTCACCTGGACTGAAAATAACACTAATATAACTACAGAGAGCTATGTTAATTTAATACCAACTATTGGTGGTGGCACTCATGTTAACGGTCTACGCTCAGGACTAACAGATGCGCTCAAAGAGTTTTGCGAATTTAGAAATTTAATTCCAAAAAATATTAAACTTACACCTGACGATGTGTGGCAAAAAATTGCCTTTGTATTATCAATTAAAATACTTGATCCACAATTCTCTGGACAGACAAAAGAAAGACTTTCATCTAGAGAATGCGCCTCATTTGTCTCTGGAGTTGTTAAAGATTCATTTAGTCTTTGGCTCAATCAACACACTGACATTGCAGAAAAGATTGCAGAATTAGCTATTCTTAATGCCCAGTCAAGACTTAAAAGCTCAAAGAAAGTAGTTCGCAAAAAAATCGTTAGTGGCCCTGCCCTACCGGGAAAACTCTCAGACTGCACTAGTACCGATCTTGATCAGACCGAAGTTTTTCTAGTTGAGGGTGATTCAGCTGGTGGCTCAGCTAAACAGGCAAGAGATAAAGAGTATCAAGCAATACTACCCTTAAGGGGTAAGATTCTCAATACATGGGAAGTAGACTCTGCACAGGTGCTTGAGTCGAACGAGATCCATGACATAAGCGTCGCTATCGGCCTTGAGCCTGATAGCAATGATTTGTCTGATTTGCGCTATGGAAAAATCTGTATCTTGGCTGATGCAGACTCAGACGGTGCCCATATCGCAACGCTGATATGTGCCCTTTTTGTCAAACATTTTCCTAAACTAGTTAAGGAGGGTCATGTCTACGTTGCCATGCCTCCGCTTTATAGGATTGATGCCGGAAAGCAAGTCTTTTATGCTCTTGACAACAAAGAAAAAGATGCAATTGAAAAGAGACTCGTAAAAGAAAATAAGAGACAAAAAATTCAAGTTCAAAGGTTTAAAGGTTTGGGTGAGATGAATCCAAAGCAACTAAGAGAAACAACTATGCAGCCAGACACCAGACGCCTGATACAATTAACCCTTAATAACCCCTTACAAGTAAACCAAAAAATGGACATGTTGCTCTCAAAAAAACGTGCTCCTGACAGAAAATCTTGGCTAGAAACAAAAGGCAACCTTGCCAATGTCTAAGGCAATTGTTTTGTTGTCTGGTGGACTAGACTCAACTACAACACTCGCTATAGCTAAATCAGAGGGCTTTGATTGCTATGCTCTAAGCTTTGACTATGGACAAAAACAAAGTTCCGAACTTATCTCTGCAAAAAATATAGCTAAACAGTTTGGCGTTGTTGAGCACCGAATAATGAGTATATCTCTAGCAGATATCGGTGGTTCAGCACTTACTGATTCAAACATAGATATTCCCAAATATAATGAAAGTAGTGAAATTCCTATTACATATGTGCCCGCGAGAAATACTGTATTTTTGTCATTTGCTCTTGCCTGGGCAGAGGTTTTAGAGTCGCAATCAATCTTTATCGGAGTTAATGCACTAGACTATTCAGGCTATCCTGACTGCAGGCCTGAATATATAAAGGCGTATGAAGTAATGGCTAATCTTGCAACGAAGCAATCTATTGAAGGAAACAAACTAAACATACATACTCCGCTTATCCATCTCACCAAAGCGCAAATTATCACCAAAGGCTTGAGTCTAGGAATTGACTACTCAAAGACGACAAGCTGTTACCAAGCAAATAGCGATGGCGAGGCATGCGGCGAGTGCGATGCATGCGTGTTTCGTCGCAACGGTTTTGTTGAAGTAGGCATCGAAGATCCAACAATGTATCAACAAAATAAATAAAAATTAGACCTACAAAGTGTTTATTTGACGATAAAATGATAGATTTTATCAACTAAGGAATAAACTTAAAATGAGCATTGAAGACAGAGTACGCAAGGTTGTAAGCGAACAACTAGATGTTAGCGGCGAAATTGACAATAACGCCTCTTTTATTGACGATTTGGGTGCCGACTCTCTAGATACTGTTGAACTGGTTATGTCGCTAGAAGAGGAATTTGACTGTGAAATTCCTGATGAAGAAGCAGAAAACATTACTACCATCCAGCAAGCAATAGACTACATTAATGCTAATCTATAGTTTCAAGTAAATATATTCCTGAAGGCGCTTTATTGGTTGATTAAGCGCCTTTTTTTATCCTAAAACTGATTAAACTTTATTATGAAAAATAGAAGAGTAGTAATTACAGGGTTAGGAATGGTCAGCCCAGTTGGTTTAAATGTAGATGAATCATGGAACAATATATTAAATGGTGTCTCAGGTATTGACACACTTAGTAATATTGACACAGAATTGCAGACAGTTAAGTTTGGAGGATCAGTAAAAAACTTTGATATTTCCTTATATCTCACCCCAAAAGAAGCAAAGAAAATGGATATATTTATTCATTATGGTATGGCTGCAGGGATTCAGGCAATTGAAGATAGCGGCCTAGAGATTACCGACAAAAATACAGAGAGGATAGGTGTAGCCATAGGAGCAGGTATCGGTGGCCTCCAAACTATCGAAAAAACTGCTAATCTTTATAGAGACAAAGGTCCTAGAAGAATTTCTCCATTCTTCGTGCCTTCCTCAATCATCAATATGGTGTCAGGAAACTTATCCATTAAATATGGCCTAAAGGGTCCAAATTTTGCCATCGTGACTGCTTGTACAACTGGCACTCACAATATTGGTGATGCTTCTAGAATTATTGAATATGGTGATGCAGACGTAA
>Ga0208274_1001142_pt1 | contig 12648 bp, 9 predicted proteins | sample ETNtaG_22_FD_185755 | JGI IMG/M metagenome (GOLD analysis project Ga0208274, IMG submission 185755) | Marine microbial and viral communities from oxygen minimum zone, Eastern Pacific Ocean - ETNP201306SV43 (SPAdes) (version 2) | ecosystem: Environmental > Aquatic > Marine > Oceanic ... | reverse complement strand
TTAAAAGCCTGAAGTTGCTTAATGGCCGCGCTGATCTCATTGTCATCTCCAATACCCCCCTTGCTGCCTTACATCGAGAATGGCAGGAACACCGCATCATCAACACTGTCTCTGCAATCAGCGGACAGGAAACCGGTTCTAAAACCGAAATGCTCACTGCCGCTGCTGCGGATAAATATCCCCTTGACCATATCCTACTCATTGGGGATTCTCCCGGCGACCTCCACGCTGCCCAGTATATGAATACTTTGTTTTTCCCCATTATTCCCCGGCAGGAAGCAGCCTCTTGGCAACTCTTTCTTGCTGAGGGGATAGATCGCTTTTTTGATGGTTGTTTTACAGGTCCATTTCAGGATGAAAGAATTGCTAATTTTCACACTGCATTGAGCAATAGTCCTCCTTGGCAGCCATAAATTTTAAATTCTCCTTTTTGTCCATAATTGCGTAAACTTCGTTTCTTTTTTAGTGAATATATAGTCTATGGAAAATATAATAGTCTTTGGTGCCGGCGAATTCGGTACCTTGGTCACCAATGTCTTAAGTTATATTGATCAATACCAGATTGTTGCATTTGGGGATGATGATAGGCAAAAGGCTGGACAGACCTTAGCGGGTTTACCCGTTTTTTCAACGGTTGATATTTTTGAATTTGCTGAAACCAAAAAAATTACTACTGCCATCATGGCCATCGGCAATAACCGGGCCCGTGCTGAAAAATATGAATTATTTAAAAATCGAGGCTTTAAACTCATTTCCATCATCCATCCCCAGGCCCTCATTGATACTGCCGTCACTTTCGGGGACAATGTGATCATCGAAATGGGTACAGCCATCCACACCCATTCCACCATTGGTAATAATGTATTTCTAGGTGGCGATGCTCTTATTGGCCACCACAATATAATTGGCGATAATGTACTAGTCGGAGGCAATGCCTCCTTCGGTGGATCAGTGTACTGGTCGGAGGCAATGCCTCCTTCGGTGGATCAGTGGTTGTCGATGACTATGCCACCATTGGTGTCGGCTCCGCCATCAAGCCGGGTGTTCATATTGGTGCTAACGCCGTAGTTGGTGTCGGTGCCGCTGTCGTACAGGATGTGCCGGAAAATGCCGTGGTAGTGGGCGTTCCAGCCAAACAGATTAGTGAAAATAAGACCTAGATTTTTATGCCTGACAAAGAAATAAGTGTAGAGGATTTTCAATCCCAAATTCAATCTGTAAAAAGCCTCGCCATAACCGGCTTTCGCTGGTCTGGCACTCCTCAGCTTTTACTCCGCCTAGTCCGTGAAACATTTGACAATACGGGGAGTCCTTCGGGAATCACCATCTTGTTTACCAGTTCACCCACCGATCCCGGCTTGGATCACCTAGCCCATGAGGACCTGCTTCACTGTTCATTTGGTAGCTATTATGGCTCCATTCCCCAAATTAGGGTTCTGGTTCAGACCAATAAAATTCAGGCTTATTCACTGCCCCAAGGTCAATTATCACTTTTATTCCGCGAGATTGGCCGTGGCAGCCCCGGTCTCATTTCTACCGTGGGCCGTCACACCTTTGTCGATCCGGAAGTAACCGGCGGTAAACTTAATGCGTGTACAACAGCGGATGTAGTTACTCCTCTCCAGATAAATGGTGATGATTATTTGTTTTACCATGCCCGACCCGTAGATGCCGCTCTCATCCGCGGCACCATCGCCGATACCCAAGGCAATATTTCCATGTGCCATGAACCGGTCAAAACTGAATTCTTGGCCATGGCCCAGGCGGCACGTACCTCCGGCGGTCGAGTCTTTGTCCAGGTTGAAAAGACAATCTCTGAAAAATTACCCCCTGCCGATGTCGATCTCCCGGCTCATTTAGTGGATAGTGTTATCGTCTGTGCAGACGTAAAAAAGGATCACCGTCATACAAATCTCTATGACTTCAATGCAGGGCTGTTGAACCATGGTAAGTATACTAATACTGTGCAACCAGATTCGGATCCCCTCTATAAAAAACTCATTGCCCGCCGGGCTCTCCGGGAATTGCAGCATGATCAACACATTATTCTCGGACAGGGTGTACCGGAACTAACTGGCGTTTATGCGAAAGCGGATCCTCAACATTACAGTCATATGTTAACCTACATGGAGTCAGGTGTAATCGGCGGCATTCCCGAACGCCGCCCGGACTTTGGCGTTGCTCTTGACCCCGATTCCTTTTTGACCCAGGATAACCAATTTGTTGGTTTTAACGGCGGTCACATGGAAACAGCTGTGTTAAGTTTTGTCCAGTTTGACCAGAAAGGGCAAATCAACGTCAGCATCATTGGTTCAGAATGCTTTGGCTGCGGTGGTTATATTGATATTTGTCACGCAGCAAAAAAATTGATTTTTGTCGGTTCGTTTACTGCGAAGGGGCTGCAGATTAATGCAGATGGAAATTCTCTCAACATTGCAAGTGAAGGTTTAATTAAAAAAGCAGTTTATCAAGTGGACCAGGTTACGTTTTCCCCGCTGTTGCAGCAGGAAAAAGAGCAACAGATAATGATTGTGACCGAAAGATGCGTTTTTACTATCGCCAATAATCAGGTCACCCTCGCCGAAGTTGCTGCTGGTGTGGATGTCCAAAACGACATTTTGGATCTCATGGACTTCAAACCGCTTATTGCCGACCCCCTATTGCCTCTAACTTGGGATTGAATACCCATTGTCTGCCAAAAAAAATAAACGCGTTTACCTTTCCCCGCCGCACCTTGGCGATCAGGAATGGGAATTTATCAAAGATGCGCTTGATTCCAACTGGATCGCGCCTTTGGGTCCCCACGTGGATGCTTTTGAAAAGGAAATTGCAGCATATGTAGACATTGAAAATGCTGTTGCCCTGTCTTCCGGTACAGCCGCCTTGCATTTGGCTCTGAAGCTTTGCAATATAAAACCAGGTGATAGAGTCTTCTGTTCTGACCTGACATTTGTTTCTTGTGCCAACGTCATATTGTACGAAAATGCTATTCCTGTGTTTATTGACTCTGATTGGGAATCCTGGACCATGTGTCCCAAAGCGCTTCAGCAAGCTTTCGATGCAGCTGAAAAACAAAACCAATTACCCAAAGCTGTCATTGTAACTGATTTGTATGGGCAGAGCGCTGATTATGATGCTTTGACAAGTATTTGCGATCATTACAATGTCCCCATTATTGAAGATGCCGCTGAAGCTGTTGGCGGTGTGTATAAAAATAAAAAGTGCGGTAATTTTGGTAAAATGGCTGTTTTGTCATTTAATGGCAATAAAATCATGACTACCTCAGGCGGCGGTATGCTTTTAAGCAATAATTCAGAATTAATTGCAAAAGCACGCTTTTTATCTAATCAGGCTCGCGATAATGCAGTGCATTATGAACATAGTGAGCTGGGATATAATTATAGAATGAGTAATATTTTAGCCGCTTTGGGCAGGGGTCAATTGCAAAATCTTGATACACACATAAGAGCGTGTGAAAAAATATTTAATAAATATATGGAAGAATTATCCAATCTTCCCGGGATTGAATTTTTCCCGATCGCAGATTATGGCCAACCAAATTATTGGTTATCTGTATGTTTAATAGACCCCGTTAATGCTGGAATACATAAAGATGAAATTATCGATCTCCTGGAAGAAAAGAACATAGAAAGCCGCCCTGTTTGGAAACCAATGCATCTGCAGCCGTTATACAAGGATTATCAGTTTTTTGCAGTTAATGAACCAGATATTTCCACAACTGTTTTTAAAAACGGTATATGCCTTCCTTCTGGAGTAGGCCTTGCAAATGATCAGCAAAATCAGATTATTGCACTAATAAGATCACAATATCTTAATTAAAATATTTTTTTGCATTTGTAAACATCAATTATATAACTTCTTCTTAATCTAACACCAACAAATATGCTATGTATAAAGAGAGACTCAAGAACAAAAACACATATTTCGTAGTCCTCGCCGACATAACTGTCTTAGTTATCAGTTATTTGCTGGCGTACTTGCTGCGCTTTGATTTCCAACTGCCTTTGGAATATTGGAGCATTATTGGATCTACCATACTCTTTTTGGTCCCGTCAAAAATAATCATTTTTTATGCTTTTGGGTTATATCGCGGTATTTACCGCTATACATCACTTTGGGATGTGTTGAATATTCTAAAAGCAACCTCCACTGCATCATTACTGATTATAGTGTTTTATAGTTTGTCACTCGAATTTGAAGGGCTACACCGGTCTATTTTTGTCATGGATTATTTAATCTCGACCATTTTTGTTGGCCTGGTGAGAGTGAGTGTTCGTTTTTATTATACTTCTGTTCAATCTGCTCCTTTTCTTACTACTACTAAAAAGAAAACTCGTTTGATTCTTTTAGGTGCTGGGAATACAGGTGAAAAAATCGTTAGGGAAATATTAGCAACTCATCCGGGTGAATTTGAGATCATTGGAATGTTGGAAGACGATAAAAACAAGCATGGGGCAAGTATACATGGGATTCCTATTTTAGGATCAATTAGGGATTTAATGTTAGTTAAAATACCCTATGATGAAATATTGATCACGTCCCCTACAGCTACAACAGAGCGAATGCGTCAGATCATTGAATTGTGTGAAAAATCGGGAAAACGATTTCGGACCATTCCCAGTTTTGCAGAATTAATGCACAATAAAGTTTCTCTGAAAGATATCCGTGAAGTTTCAATTGTCGATCTACTGGGCAGGGAAGAGGTACGACTTGATGAAAATTCCATAAAAAACTTCATTGGCGAAAAAAGAATCTTAATCACCGGGGCGGGAGGTTCAATTGGTTCAGAATTAGTTCGCCACTGCCTGCAGTTTGACCCTGGTTCTTTGATCTTAATTGATAACAGTGAGCAAAATCTTTTTGCAATTGAACAGGATTGCCTGGAGCATGGCGGTAAAACGATCATTAAGGTCATTCTTGCAAATGTATGTGATGAAAAGAGAATGAAATCTGTTTTTAAGGAATTTCGTCCTCAAATTGTATTCCACGCAGCAGCGTATAAACATGTACCAATGCAGGAATTACACCCATGGGCAGCTGTAAATACAAATGTATTAGGCACAAAGAATGTAGCAGAAATATCCGCTCAATATTTAGTAGATAAATTTGTTCTTGTTTCAACAGATAAGGCAGTCGCACCTGTAAATATTATGGGCGCAACAAAGAAGCTTGCCGAAAAGATCATTCTATCGGCAGATAAAATTAGTCAGACAAAAATGATCGCGGTACGATTTGGAAATGTGATTGGCAGTTCAGGAAGCGTTATCCCTACTTTTCAAAAACAGATCGAACATCATGGCCCGGTTACTATAACTCACCCTGAAATGTATAGATATTTCATGTCTGTTACTGAAGCAGCTCATTTAATTTTACAAGCAGGAACCATGAGCCAGGAAAATCGCATTTTATTGCTAGATATGGGGAAACCCATTCGGATAAAGGATATGGCCTATGATCTGATAAAATTATCAGGTTTTGAACCTGAAAAGGATATTCCGATTGTTTATACCGGCCTGAGACCAGGCGAAAAACTGTATGAAGAACTCGTAGCGAAAGAAGAAACAGTCCAATCTACTCAACATAAAAAAATCATGGCCTTGAAGGATAATGATAATCATCCTATGTGGGAATCATTTAAAAAAGATATTGATTCACTGATCAAAGTTTCTAATTCGTATGAAGCGGATGCAATTAAACAAAAATTACAGCTCCTTGTACCTGATTATACTCCTCAAGATTATTTTGCTTTAGGCGAAAAACTGGATTTAGATGTAGTTTCTATAAAGGGACAAGCCTGAGTTAAATAATGGAAAAACGTCTTATCAGGCTCCTATGTTTAGGAGCCTTTTTATTTTCAGGGATATATGGGCAACATATACCTATGCCTGATGATCTAAATAACAGATCAAAGCTTGGTTATCGTAAAAAAACAAAAAATGACCTGTCGGATTTCATGTTGTTCAGCCCATATTACTTTAATGCAGATTCACTGAAAACAAATGCAATGGTTGGTATTTCTCCCGGTTTTTATTTTGGCGGAGTGAAAGATGAAATAATCATGGTCCAGGCTTGGGGCAGCGCTTCAATAAATAATTGGTCTTTGCTCGTAGAACCTGTAATTGTAAATGAAATACAGGGGCAAAATGCATTGGGTACATCTTTTACACGTTTTGGAATTAGTGGGCGTATTAGAAATGCCTTTTTGAGATATTCAGGTCATTCATCATCTCTGCAAATTGGCCGTGCACCAATTTTTTGGGGACAAAGCAGAAGTCATTCCATTGTTCATACTACATCTGGTCCTACTTATGATCACATCAGCGCGAAAATCAACTTTAAACAATTTCAGTTCGAGTTATTTTCAGGACAGCTGGGCCCCGATACAACGAATATAGTTGTACGCATTAAGCGGTTAACTGCAGGTCACCGTTTAACCTGGCTTTCAGAATCAAATAAACTGATGATCAGCTTAGGTGAACAGGTCATTTATACCGGGAAACATCGATCTTTTGAGTTCATGTATTTAAATCCATTTGTTCCATATTTTTTCACAGCTGTCGAAGGGGATGAACTGTATCAACCGGATGATAGTGATAATTCGATCATTTTTATAACCGCACGATATAATCTACAACCTACATTTTCGATATATGGCGAATTTGTAATAGATGACTTACAAGTTGACCGCGGCTCGGTTGTTGAGGATCAAATAGGCTTAAGGCTAGGTGCAGAAGGTGCATTGTCAATTGCTAAATATCCAGTAACATGGGAAGTAGATTTTACAACATTGAACACTTGGACAAATATCCATCCCGGACAATCACCATCATGGTATAATCGCGGCCATGCCCTGGGTTATCTATATGGTTCGGATTTATGGTCAGATCATATACAGGTAAATGCATGGTTAACGAAACAAATATTACTCAATTTGGATTACACATGGTTGGGGAAAGGGAGTAATACATTACAGGCTAAATACGATAATTGGTTTTTTTCTATACCATCAGAGTCCTTCCCTTCAGAACCTGTAATTAATCACCATTTGATAACAACGTCTGTCAGTTTGTGGAATTCATTAGGCATGTTTGAAATAGGCTATTCAACCATTCCCTTTGCGAACAAGATTGCCTACGAAGGAATGAATAGTTCTACGGAAGGTGGTATTTATTTTAGATATCAATACATCCTCCAAAAAGTTTTCAATATTTAAGAAAAATATTGATCTAACTGCATTTTATAAAAAAATATTTTAGTCAGTTAGTAGTCTAACAACTTCCTCCCCTATCGCCAGTGCTGACGTCAACCCCGGCGATTCAATCCCGATCAAATTAATCCAGCCGGGAAATCCCTTATCTTCTTCATGGTATATATAGAAATCTGAAAGCGGATTATCAGCATTATATATTTTGGGCCGAATCCCGGCAAAATCCGGTGATAGGTCTTCCACTTTTAGATCTTTGATATAAGCAGCTGCACCATGATGGAAAAAATGCGCCAGGGATTCATCGACTTCATAATTTTCCTGATGATTCTCAAGCCAATGGGCGCTTGGTCCCAGTTTGACTGTTTTTGATTGATCAAAGCTCAAATGAATCCCCAGCGAGCCGTGTTCTTTATCGGGGATTGGATAAACAAGGTGTTCAAACTTACCCCGCCATTTTGCAGATAGTTTGAAATAACATCCTTTTGAATACTTTAAAACTGGAAATGTAGTTTTATTTCCAAGCATTTTTGCTATCAATTCACTTTGCAACCCACCTGCATTTATGACCCATCCTGAAGATACAGATTCAATTTCACCATCAGTATTGCGGATATCTACTTTATATCCATCAATAATCTGCTTTATCCCCACAACTTCCGACATAAATAGGTAATCATGTTCTTTTTCCGCCGATATTTGGTGCAGGGCAGCCATAAACTCGTGCGCGGACATAATTCCCGTACAGCCAACAAATAGTGCTCCAGCGCCGCGAATATGGGGCTCCAGCGCGAATAATTCCTTTTGGTCGATGATGCGGGTGTCCGGGACGCCATTTTCCTTTGATCTGTTGTATAGCTGCTCCAGTTCATCCAGCTGGCTGTCCTCGGCAATGACCAGTTTCCCGCACTGATTGTGCCAGATTTGATGTTTTTCACAAAATTCATAGGTTAATTCCCGTCCTCGGGTACAGTACTTGGTTTTCAGGGAATCAGGAGGATAATATATCCCTGAGTGGATCACTTCACTATTCCGACTGGAAATGCCTTGGCCGAAACTGGCTTCTTTTTCAATGATTAAAACAGATTTGTTCTTTGTTTCAGCAAGTTCTTTGGCGATGGCAAGGCCAATAACCCCCGTACCAATGATAACTACATCATAATCCATTAAAACCACATCCTACAATATTCACAATTATCATACTACCAATCATACATCCAACCAATCAACAATTCACGTCTTCCTTCCTTCATCCAGGTCATAGGGAAACCAGTAATCCTTTTCTCTGATCTGGTAATCGATAAGGATATGTTTCGCTTCCCGGAACTCATCCAACCCTTCAATACCTAATTCCCTTCCTCCGCCGGACATTTTCATACCCCCAAACGGCGCTGCTTCGTTGTCCGTCAATGGATCGTTGATCCAAAAAGAACCGGCTTTGATGTCATCAGCAGCAGTCAGGGCTTTTTCCATATCATTGGTATAGATATTACAGCCCAGGCCATACTGGGAATTATTCGCATGCTCAATAGCCTCATTAAGGTCCTTCACTTTCTGGATGGGGATGATGGGCCCGAACGTTTCCAGGTTCATCATTTCCATTTTAGAAGTTAGCTGGTCAAATACGGTGGGATTGTAAAAATATCCTTTCTCGAATTCTTCAGGCCGATCACCACCGCACAATAATCGCGCTCCTTCAGCTTTAGCTCTTTCCACTTTTCCTTCTGCTTTTTCCAGCTGCATTTTTGATGCCATGGGTCCCATGTCCGTCTGGCCGTTCATAGGGTCGCCTAAACGCACCTTTTTGGATTCTTCCACGACTGCTTCAGTGAAATCATCGGCAATGGATTCCATGACGAACACCCGCTCTAATGACGTACAAACCTGTCCAGCGTTTAGCAGTCCGCCCCAAGTGGTTCCTTTGGCGGCGATCTCGATGTCCACATCATCGCAAATGATAATGGGGTCATTTCCACCCAGCTCCAGGCTGGTTTTTTTTAATTGAGTGGCAGCCATGGCAGCGATCTTTTTCCCTGTATCCACGCTTCCTGTAAAGGCGATGACCCGTGTATCGGGATGTTCCACTAGCGCTGCACCGGTCTCCCCATGACCATTCACCATGTTGATAATTCCTTTGGGTAAGTGATCGCAGCACGTTTCCAGCCACAGCATCATGGAAAGAGGTGTGACTTCCGATGGCTTCACCACAACCGTATTCCCGGCGGCCAGTGCCGGTGCAGCTTTCCATGCCATCAGCAGCAATGGATAATTCCAAGGGACGATACAGCCCACTACGCCATATGCTTCCTTTACTACCATACTCATGGATCGAGGGGTCACTGGTGCAACCACACGGCCGCGTTGATCACGGCCGATCTCGGAATAATATTCAAAGATGGAGGCGATCCACTCGATCTCATCCAAACATTCAATGAGGGGCTTACCGCTTTCGTGGGTAATGACTTCTGCCAGCTGTCTGTCGTGGGTACGGCTCTTCACAGCGACTTCACGAAGAAGGTCACGCATATCCAAGGAACCCAGCATTTTCCAGTCTTTCCATACTGCTTTTGCCGCTTGGACTGCAGCATCTACATCTTCTGCTCCGCTTAATGGAGCCTGGGCGATAATTTCTTCCGTGAAGGGGTTTTCCACATCAAACGTGGAACTGTCCTTGGCATCAACCCATTCATTGTTGATATAGTTTTTATGTATCATAATACTATCCTAATTATCAATTATTCCCCCTATAAGAAGAGGAAAATAAAAGTTATTAATGATTCAAGATAATTTTTTTCAACGTATCCACAATTTGATCAATATGTTCCTTTTCTACAATGAGCGGTGGCGAAAGGGCGATGGTATCGCTAGTGATCCGGATCAACAAATTATAGTTGTGAAACGCATCAGTGAATACATCATATCCCCGAGATCCGATCTTACCATCCTTTGACTCCATCTCGATCCCGGCCATGAGGCCGATATTGCGAATGTCTATTATGGCCCCCACATCTTTCAATGAATGCATCGCCTCTGCCCAATAGTTTTCCAGGTTGTTGGCGTTATTGAATAATCCATCCTGCTGGTATACATTTAAGGTGGCTATAGCCGCCGTTGCAGCCAGGGGATGGGCCGAGTAAGTATACCCATGAAACAGGTCGATGGTCTTGAGGTCTCCATGCTGGAACGCTTCGTATATATTTTTCTGGATCATGACAGCGCCCATTGGGACTGTACCGCTAGTGAGCCCCTTGGCACAGGTGATCATATCCGGGATAACATCAAAATACTGGGCTGCAAAAGGCATACCCAATCGGCCAAAACCAGTAATGACTTCATCAAAAATGAGCAGAATATCATTTTTATCACAAATCTCACGGATCCGTTTTAAATAACCTAAAGGTGGCACCAGCACACCTGTGGATCCGGCTACAGGCTCCGTGATGAAAGCAGCGATCTTTTCAGCACCGTGTTTTTCGATGACCCGCAAAAGGTCATCTGCTAAATGCTCGCCCCATTCCGGTTGGCCTTTACTGAAAGCATTATGTTCCAGGTTGTGGGTATGGCAGACATGGTCCACATCCGGAAGGAGGGTATAGTGTTGTTTGTTCAAAGGCAGCCCGCCGACGGTGATCCCACCGAACCCAACACCATGATAAGCCCGTTCCCGGCCGATGATCATGGTCTTTTCCGTATTGCCAATATGTTGTTGATAAGCCATGACGATCTTCATGACCGTATCCACAGACTCGGACCCGGAATTGGTGAAAAAGACATATTGAAATTCGTCTGACGGAGCCAGTTCAAGGAGTTTTTGGGCAGCTGCAAAACCCAGGGGGTGGCCCATCTGGAAGGAGGGGGCAAAGTCCATTTTTTCTGCCTGGTCCTGTATGGCTTTCACAATGGTAGGGTGTCCATGTCCCGCGTTGCAGCACCATAATCCTGCAGTTCCATCTAGTACATCCGTCCCATCCGGTTTTTTATAATACATCCCCTTGGCCTCATTCATAAGCCGCGGCGCAGACTTAAAATCCCGATTGGCCGAAAAGGGGAGCCAAAGATGCTCAAGGTTTGTTGTGGATGTCATAATAATGTCCTTTCTAAAGGTATGTGCTAGATTATTTTTTAATGTATTTGTTGGTTGAGTAACCCAGAATTTTCAATCCGAAACTTATTTACTGACTAGCTCGTCTGTTTCCTTCTTAATATCACCTGTCCAATTATTGTCACGATTCACGCCCAATGCATCTGCTTTTCGCGCGAGTCGCTTATCTGCCAAGTCATGATGTGTTGTAAGAAATTGCAATGAATGTCCTACAAACTCGCGAACGGTTTGGAAACCATGTTTTTCCATGAAGTTCGATAAACCCTCACACATTTCCTCAACCATCTCGTAGCCCTGCAACATAACACCGGTACATACCTGAACAGTAGAACTTCCCAACAGGATAAATTCGATTGCCTCATGACTGCTGATAACGCCACCTATACCTGATATTTCTGCATCGGGGACACCTTTTCCTATTTGAGACACCATGCGCAACGCAATGGGTTTCACGGCATAATAGGAATATCCACCAGGGGTTGAATGTCCCTCCACTGTGGGCATTGGAGCCAGCGTTTCGAGGTCAATATTTAAAATGGATGGTATGGTATTGATTGCGGCCACGCCACCTGCACCACCTTCCATTGCTGCTTTGGCCGGTTCGGTTATATCTAAAATAGCGGGTGTCATTTTGGCCCATATTGGCAAGTCTGTCACTTCGGCAACCCAACCAGTTACTTCTCTCACCATATCGGGATTTTGCCCCATGAAAGCGCCCATGCCTTCTTCGGGATGTCCGTGAGGGCACGAGAAATTCAGTTCAAACATATCTACCCCAGTTGCGGCTATTCTACCGGCTAATTCCTGCCATGAATCCTTATTGTATTTCTCCATTATTGAAGAGATCAACACTTTGTCAGGATGAGCATTTTTTATTTCCTTGAATTCATCCAGCCACATTTCCAATGTTCTGTCGGATATCAGTTCGATATTCTCGAAGCCGATAATTTCACCGCTTGGGGTTTTTAATTTTCCATATCGAGGGGCAACATTGATGACTGGAGTTTCTGTCAAGCTTACCGTTTTTGCGGAAACACCACCCCACCCATTATCAAAAGCCTTAATGATGGTTTTCGAATTAGTGCTTGGAGGTCCTGACCCGATCACAAATGGGTTGGGGAATTTAATGCCGTTTACTTCTATGCTTAAATCTGCCATAATTTTCTCTTTATATTAATTTGTATTAAAGTTCGACCAACTTATCATAGGTTTCTGGACGGCGATCTCGAAAGAACTGCCATGTGGAACGAACTTCATCGATCATATCCAGATCGAAGTCAGCCACCAAAAGTTCATCTTGATCTCGAGATGCTTCAGCGAT
>Ga0208274_1001125_pt1 | contig 12734 bp, 11 predicted proteins | sample ETNtaG_22_FD_185755 | JGI IMG/M metagenome (GOLD analysis project Ga0208274, IMG submission 185755) | Marine microbial and viral communities from oxygen minimum zone, Eastern Pacific Ocean - ETNP201306SV43 (SPAdes) (version 2) | ecosystem: Environmental > Aquatic > Marine > Oceanic ... | reverse complement strand
AAGGCGCAAGCCTAGAGTCCGACTAGAAGCTCAAATGCATGGAGGTGGACATGAGCGAGGTATGCGTTCTGGAACCTTGGCCACTCATCAAATCGTCGGCATGGGTGAGGCATTTGCCATCGCGCAGACCGAGATGTCTGAGGACAACAAAAGAATTGAACAGCTAAGAGACCGTTTACTTGCCGGTTTTGCTGATATGGAAGAGGTGGTTATTAATGGTGACTTGGATCAGAGAATTCCTGGCAATTTAAATATAAGCTTTAACTATGTTGAGGGTGAATCCTTAATGATGGCAATTTCTGACGTCGCTGTTTCTTCCGGCTCTGCTTGCACCTCAGCAAGTCTTGAGCCGTCCTACGTTTTGCGCGCATTAGGGCTTAGTGATGAACTGGCACACAGCTCTATTCGTTTCACAATAGGTCGGTATACCAGCAAAGAAGATGTCGATCACACTGTAAAGTTAGTACGCGAAAAAGTCGAAAAATTAAGGGATCTGTCACCTCTATGGGATATGTACAAAGAAGGGATTGATATCAGCAAAGTTGAATGGACAGCACACTAACAAAATAAATATTAAGTAAAATATAGGTATTAGTTTGGAGTAATTTATGGCATACGGGAAAAAAGTTTTGGATCACTATGAAAATCCTCGTAACGTAGGGGTATTAGACAAAGATTCTCATAATGTAGGAACCGGAATGGTTGGTGCGCCGGCATGCGGAGATGTTATGCGTTTACAGATCCAGGTAAATGATAACGGTGTTATTGAAGATGCCAAATTTAAAACTTATGGTTGTGGTTCAGCGATCGCTTCATCTTCACTCTTGACAGAATGGGTTAAAGGTAAAACTCTTGATGAGGCTTCACAAATAAAAAATACCGAAATCGTTGAAGAGTTAGAATTGCCGCCGGTGAAAATACACTGTTCTGTGTTGGCTGAAGATGCAATTAAAGCTGCAATAAATGATTTAAAGAGTAAGGCTGAGTAAATATGTCTATAACTTTAACTGAAAAAGCTGCAGAACGTATGACCGATTTTTTAGCTAATAGAGGTTCTGGTATTGGTGTGAGGTTATCTGTCCAAACTACTGGATGTTCTGGTTTAGGCTACAATATGGAGTTTGTCGACAATGTAAATGACGATGATACTCTTTTTGAAGATAAGGGCGTTAAATTGATTGTCGATGCCAAAAGCCTGATATACATTGATGGAACTGAAGTGGATTTTCAGAAGGAAGGTCTAAATGAAGGATTTGAATTCAACAATCCTAATGCCAAAGCTGAATGTGGTTGCGGTGAATCGTTCACCGTTTAGTTGCTCTAGTTAAAAATCAAATGTGGTAATAAGATGGTGCAGAATTATTTTGAATTGTTCGATCTTAATAAATCCTTTAATGTTGACGAAAATGCACTATTAAGTGCCTACCAGGAACAAATATCAAGATTCCACCCTGATAAATTTTCAGCTGGCAGTGATTCGGAGCAGCTCCAAGCTTTGCAAAATACAGCTCTAATTAATTCAGCCTATGCCGCTCTTAAGTCGCCCTTAAATCGGGCAGAATATATATTGAATATGGAAGGCATTAATCCTTTCGATGTGAAAGACAGTTCTATGGACTCTAAATTTCTGTTATCGCAGATTGAATTAAGGGAAGAGATGGAGGCGATAAGAGAACAAAAAGATAGTCTAGCTTTGGATAATTTTATTGAGCGCGTAAAGTCATTTATAAAGGATAATGTATCCTCAATATCAGATGCCTTTACAAATCTGGGTGACCCTAAGCTTGCTACGGCGCTTGTTAGAGAGCTGAAGTTTTATGAACAACTCAACACAGACGCTAACTTATTAATGGATGAATGGTTGTAGAATAATATGGCGCTATTACAAATTTCAGAGCCTGGACAGTCGACCATTCCTCATCAACACAACCTCGTATGTGGTATCGACCTAGGAACAACAAACTCTTTAGTTGCAAGCGTTATTAGTGGCAAAACTACCCTCATAAAAGATGACAACGATGAAGCGATGATGCCGTCAGTCGTCTATTGCGGGCAAGGCAAAAAGTTAACAGTTGGATGTGACGCCTGCCATTACGCTAAAACCGATCCTACCAACACAATCTCGTCGGTCAAGAGATTTATGGGTTTAGGTTATAAAGAGGTTAGTGAGTTTAAGAATTGTCCTTATCGGCTCCTAGAAAATGGCAAAAACGTTCTGTTCCAAACAGCCATGGGGGATTTGAGTGCTGTTGAGATATCTGCCAGCATTCTTTCAGCCCTAAAAAATAGAGCAGAGGGTGCGCTAGGTGGCGACTTAACAGGTGCGGTAATTACCGTCCCTGCCTACTTTAACGATGCCCAGAGGCAATCTACCAAAGACGCTGCAACTTTAGCAGGCATTAAAGTTCTAAGGCTCTTAAATGAACCAACAGCTGCAGCAATTGCTTATGGTCTTGAGTCTGGTGAAGAGGGCGTTCACGCCGTCTACGATTTGGGTGGCGGCACTTTTGACATTTCAATTCTGAGTTTTAATAAGGGTATTTTCCAAGTGCTTTCAACTGGCGGCGACTCTAATCTAGGTGGCGATGACCTTGACGCCGTAATTATTGAGGATTGCAGGAAGACGCTAAATCTAGAAACACTTAGCGCTAGTCAAATCCAAAGCATAAAGAAACTTGCACAGATTGCAAAAGAGACACTAACTGAGAAGGAAATTGCTGAATTTTATGTAGACGATAAACTCTACCAGATAACCAAAGCTCATTTTGAATTATTGGCTGAACCTCTTATAAAGAGAACCTTATTGTTGGCAAAAGGCGCTGTGAGAGATGCAGGGATTGAGATGACTGAAATCAAAGACGTTATTATGGTTGGCGGTTCAACAAGAATGGGTGCAATAAGAGAGAAAGTTGGAGAGCTCTTCAAAAAGCCAGTTCTCTGTTCAATCGACCCTGACCAGGTTGTCGCCAAAGGTGCCGCAATACAGGCAAATATTTTGGCTGGTAATAAAAGCAAGGATGATATTTTGCTGTTAGATGTACTGCCTCTTTCATTGGGGCTTGAAACGATGGGCGGATTAATGGAAAAAGTGATACATCGCAATACTACAATTCCAATCTCACGAGCCCAAGAATTTACTACTTTTAAGGATGGTCAGACCGGAATGAGTATTCATGTATTCCAAGGTGAGCGCGAATTAACTAAGGACTGCCGATCGTTAGGGAAATTTGAGCTCAAAGGAATACCTCCAATGGTAGCAGGTAGTGCCCGGATCCTTGTCGAATTCCAGGTAGACACTGATGGCCTTCTGTCTGTTAGTGCAAAAGAGCAAACCTCTGGAGTGCAAACGGAAATCGTGATCAAACCTTCCTATGGTCTGAGCGCTACTGATATGGAAAAAATGCTTAAGGATTCAGTGATATATGCACAGGAAGACGTTTTGATGAGACAACTGCAGGAGCAAAAAATAGACGCCAAACGCACTATAGAGGCTATAGATTCCGCGCTCAGTGTAGATAAATTTCTTCTTGATGAATCGATGCTAAATGATATTGTTGAGGCGAGAGAATATCTTGCCTCCTTGATAGAATCTGATGACATGCGACTTATAAAACAAGCGACAGAGAGCCTGGAAAAAGCTAGCGCTAAGTTTGTTGAAATGCGCATGAACAAATCGATCATGACAGTCATGCAAGGCCATAGCGTCGATGAATTCAATTAGCAACTAGGATAAATATGCCAAAAATAATTATCCTTCCTAACAAAGATTATTGCCCTGTAGGGGTAATAATAGAGGCGGAAGTCGGTACCAGTGTTTGTATGGCATTGCTTAATAACAATATAGAGATCGAGCACGCTTGTGAGATGTCAAATGCCTGCACAACTTGCCATGTTTATGTTCGCGAAGGTGGCGATTCAATTGAGGAGTCTGACGAAGTCGAGGATGATTTGCTTGATAAGGCGTGGGGACTAGATCCAGACTCTAGACTCTCTTGTCAGGCGATAGTTGGTGAAGCCGACATAGTCATTGAAATACCAAAATATACTATCAATCAGGTCACAGAGAGTCGTTGAGTTAGTTAAGCGCTATTCAATTGTAATATTTGGAAAAGCGCCAGTGGTTTCGCTTTGTAGCGAAAGAGTGGCAGCTATTTTTCTGGCAATTTCATGATAGATAAGCGCTGCAGAGCTTTCCGGGTTCTTTATAACGGTCGGCGTACCTTCATCGACATCTGCCCTAATATCTAGCTGTAGCGGCAAGGCTCCAAGAAAATTAGTGTCAGTATTGTCGGCCATTTCTTGTCCTCCGCCTTTACCAAATATTTCCTCGATATGGCCACAATTAGAACATAAATGCATAGACATATTCTCAACGATACCAAGTATCGGAATGTTTACTTTTTCAAACATACTTAACCCTTTTTGGGCATCAATTAGAGCTATATCTTGAGGGGTTGTTACAATTACAGCGCCACTAACAGGTATCTTTTGAGACAGAGTAAGTTGTGTATCTCCAGTACCAGGAGGAAGATCAACAATCATGTAATCTATATCATTCCATTCAGTGTTTTTAAGGAGCTGTTCAAGTGCCTGAGTCACCATCGGTCCACGCCACACCATTGGCGAAGTTTCGTCAACTAAATATCCGATAGACATTGACTGTAGTCCGTGAGCAATAACTGGCTTCATATTGCCTTTTTCATCGCCTTCGGGCCTAAGCTTCCTAGCGCCTAGCATGCGTGGTTGGGAGGGTCCATAGATATCAGCATCTAGGAGTGCAACTTTAGCTCCTTCTGCTTGTAAAGCCAAGGCTATATTAACTGCAGTTGTAGATTTTCCTACCCCTCCTTTGCCAGAGGCAATTGCTATGATATTCTTAACTCCAGGGAGCGGACTGACGCCAGATTGGGTTGAATGTGGTTTTACTTTCGATTTGATTGATACGCTAGAATAACTAACTCCATTTTTAGAGAGTGCATTTTCAATAGAATCTTTTAAGTCTTCATGATAATTATGTGCTGGATATTTAAGTAACAGCTCGACATTCACTATTTCGTTGTCGATGGTAATACTTTTGACATTTCCAGAAGATACTAGATCTTGATTGGTATGAATATCAATAATACTAGATAGAATACTTTCAATTTTCTCTTCGGTTAACTTTGTCAATTTATTAGCTCCATTGGGTAAAATAGCGCTATTTTATCGCACAAATATCTTCCCAAGACCTAATAATATTGGGTTTAAAGGTTAACAGTTATGTCTAAACGCAGAATACTTGTAACTTCAGCTCTCCCTTATGCTAATGGAGATCTTCATTTGGGCTATATGTTGGAAGCCATTCAGACAGATATCTGGGTCAGATTTCAGAAAATGATGGGCAATGAATGCCACTATGTTTGTGCCGATGATGCTCATGGAACGCCTATCATGCTTAAAGCTAACGAGATGGGTATAGAGCCTGAAACGCTTATAGAACAAGTAAGAATCAGTCATCAAGCTGATTTAAACGATTTTCATATAGATTTTAGTCAGTATCATTCTACCCATTCTGAGGAGAATCGTGAAATTTCTGAGTTAATATACAATCGCCTTAATGATTCGGGTTATATCAAGAAGAGGGTAATTTCACAATCTTTTGATCCTGAAAAGGAAATGTTTTTGCCAGACCGTTATATTAAAGGCGAATGCCCTAAGTGTGGAGCTGACGATCAGTACGGAGACAACTGTGAGGTATGTGGTGCTACCTATTCAACAACTGAAATAAAAAATGCTAGATCAGTAATATCTGGAGCAGCACCAATTGAAAAGGATTCAGAGCATTACTTTTTTGATTTGCCGCAATTTGAAAAGGAGCTCAAGAACTGGACCAAGGCTGGGCATCTTCAGGAGCAGGTTGGCAATAAGTTGGCAGAGTGGTTCGAACAGGGCTTACAGCAGTGGGATATTTCTCGTGATTCACCATATTTTGGTTTCAAAATACCGGGTACAGAAGACAAGTATTTCTATGTCTGGTTAGATGCACCTATAGGCTATATGGCTAGCTTTAAGAAGCTCTGTGACAACAGTGAACTAAATTTTGATGACTTCTTTAATAAGGATTCTGATACTGAGCTTTATCATTTTATCGGCAAAGATATTGTCTACTTCCATGCTCTTTTTTGGCCAGCAACCCTTATGGGCTCGGATTTTAGAACTCCTAATGCGGTGTTTGCGCACGGATTCCTATCAGTTAATGGTCAGAAGATGAGCAAGTCTCGTGGTACTTTCATTCAGGCAAGGACATACCTGGATAATCTTGATGCGGAATATTTGCGTTATTACTATGCATCTAAACTGACAGCCAAGATTGATGATATTGATCTCAACTTAGAGGACTTTAAGCAACGCGTTAATTCGGATTTGGTAGGCAAGGTGGTCAATATTGCATCTCGAAGCGCCTCATTCGTAGTTAAGAAATTTGACAAAGAATTATCGAGTGATTGTATCGATAAAGACCTCTATAACGAGTTTGTTGAAACGGGCTCTGATATTGCGAAGCATTATGAAGCGAGAAACTTTAATCAAGCGATGCGCTTAATCATGAAATTAGCTGATAAAGCCAACCAATATATTGATGAAAAGAAACCTTGGCAATTAGCCAAAGTTGAAGGAAGTGAACGTGAGGTTCACGAGATAACTTCTTTGGCGATTAATTTATTTAAAGTTTTGATGACATACTTAAAGCCAGTCCTGCCAGAGATGGCAAAACGCTCGGAAGAATTTCTCAATCTGGAGACTTTGGCTTGGTCTAATATTGAGACCCCTTTAACAAACCATAAGATCAATAAATTTAAACCTTTAATGACTCGTATAGAGGATGAGCAGATTGGACAAATGATTGAGTCTTCCAAAGTATAGAGTTATTCGTAATAAGTTTCGGAGGGATGTCAGAGCGGCCGAATGAGCACGCTTGGAAAGCGTGTATACCTCACGGTATCATGGGTTCGAATCCCATTCCCTCCGCCATACTTTTCAAAAAGTTAAAGTCTTTAAAGCATTAATTAACTTGTTAATATCTTCTCGGGTGTTGTAATGAACCATACTTGTTCTGACAACCCCATCTTCAGTATCGATACCCAAAGCTTTTAAGCAACGCCAAGCATAGAAGTTGTCGTTTCTTGTTGCTATTCCATTCTTTACAAGCTCACTACTAATGTACTTTGATGACTTTTGATTAAAAGTAAAAGCAATTGTTGGAGCTCTATTTTTGTTTGTTATCTTATTTTTTCCAATTAGTCTAATGTCATCACGAGATTCTATATAAGCCAATAAAGGGTTTGCTATTTCCTCTTCATGTTTGGAAATCAAATCATTAACTTTTTCAATTTTTTCCCTAACAGAGATTTCATTATTCTTGTAGTGGTGATGATATAAATTATCGAAATATTCATAGACACCTATCAAACATGATAGCTCTTCATGGTTGGGTCCACCGGGGTTTAAAGTATAGGGAACATCTCCATCTAGGAATTCATGATTTTGATTTGGAAGTTGATCCAAAATTTCTTTTTTGCCGTATAGTAAACCTAGATGAGGGCCATAAGTTTTGTAAAGACTAAAAGCGTAAAAATCAACATCAAGATGTTTTACATCAGGAAAACCATGAGGCGCATAAGAGACCCCGTCTCCAACAATGTATGCTTCGTACTCATGAACCAGTTTTGCAATAGATTTAAGGTCATTCATTGAGCCGACTATATTGGAGCAATGAGTCACTGCAACAATTTTAGTTCTATCTGATAGCAGGCGTTTTAATTCTTCAATTTCAAGCTCGGCATTTTCACTATTAATTTTCCATTCCTTTATTACTGCTCCGTGCTCTTTTAGTCTTCTCCAGGCACCAATATTCGCTTCATGGTCTTGATTGGTTACAATAACTTCATCGCCTGGCTTTAGAAAATGCTTCATGGCATTTGATAAAACATACATATTCATTGTTGTTGAAGCGCCGATTATGATTTCATCCTTGCTTGCATTAATCATTTCTGCAAATAATTCAGTCGCTTTATCCATATTGTTGCCGGCAATCGATGATGTATCAAATTCAGCATAGGGCTGAACTTTGGTAGAGGTCATAAATTGATTTAAATGCTGAATAACGTTGTGAGGGACATAGCTGCCACCTGCATTTTCAAAAAAAGACCATTTAGAGCTAAGCGGATCGCTAAAAGCTGGAAATTGAGCTTTTACATAATCTATATCTAATGAGACATTATTAGTTGACATTTTTCCTCCTTATTGCCGAGTAAGTTTTAATTTCATTGATTTAGTTTTTATAATCAGGCTCTTCCTTATCAAGTATTGTTTTTAGGACTTTAAAAAGAAGTTCTGAAGCGTCATATCTTTCCCATTGCTTGGCAGTTTTTTTAGCAACTTCATGACTGGCTAAATGTAATTTTTTTCCTGTTTGATAAGCTTCAATTAGAGTCTCACAGGCTCTTTCAAAGTAAAAAAGGTCGTCAAATGCTTGCGCCACAGAATCGGCGGCTGTCAATACCCCGTGATTTCCCATTAATAAGACTGAATTATCGCCCAATAAAGTGCTTAATCGTTCGGCCTCATCTCCAAGCCCCATACCGTCAAAGTCATAATCAATTGAGACTTTTTCATAAAAACGCATTGTATTCTGGTCAATAGGTTTCATGGTTTTATCTTCAAGACAAGAAAGAATGGTGGCATATTTTGAATGGACATGAAGTATGCAGCGTGCATGAGGGTTGTTTCTGTGCATCGCGCCATGTATAGCCCAAGCTGTAGGGTCTGGAGCGTTAGGTTGTGACATTGTATCGGCATTATTCGAGTCTATTACAAGTAGGTCGCTTGCACAAATCTGGGAAAAATGCGCCCCAATAGGATTTAACAAAAATTGAGAACCATCTGTTGAAATAGCTAAGCTGAAATGATTAGCTACAGCTTCGTGCATATTTAGTCGAGCAGCCCATCTAAATGCTGCCGCAAGATCGACACGTTCTTGTTTGAAATTTTGTTTCATGTTTAATATTATAATGCTGAGATATAATTCAATTCTCGATTAAATATAAAATCATAGTTAAGTTAATAAATATGAAAAAATCATTATATATTCATGGCTCCTATGTTGGCTCGAACTCCGATGAATATTTTGAGACAATTAATCCGGCAACTGGTCAGGTAATTGAACGAATAGGTCAGGCCAGTCTCAAAGATGTTGAAGACGCTATTGAATCTGCTGAAAAAGGATTTGCTGTATGGTCAGCAATGACTGCCATTGAGCGTAGTAGAATTTTACTAAAGGCCGTTTCTCTGCTCCGCCAACGCAATGATGAACTTGCAGCCTTAGAGGTTATGGATACTGGAAAACCATTGCAAGAGGCCAACTGTGTCGATATTCATAGCGGGGCAGATGTAATCGAGTACTATGCCGGTCTTGTTCCTGCGCTCCAGGGCGCTCAACAGGATTTAGATATAAATACATTCTTTCTTTCAAAGAGAGAGCCGTTAGGTGTCTGTGCCGGTATAGGCGCCTGGAATTACCCTATTCAGATAGCTTGCTGGAAATCAGCACCATGTCTAGCTGCAGGAAATTCGATGATATTTAAGCCCTCTGAAGAGACCCCGTTGAGTGTTCTGAAGCTTGCTGAAATTTACACCGAAGCCGGTGTCCCGCCTGGCGTATTTAATGTTGTCCAGGGCGACTATCGTGTTGGTCAGTACTTATCGAGACATTCACGCATAGAAAAGATTTCATTTACCGGTGAATGCGAGACCGGTAAAAAAGTCATGGCAGATGCCTCAGGGTCTCTCAAAGAGGTCACCTTGGAACTTGGAGGCAAGTCGCCATTAATTATTTTTGACGACGCTGATATAGATAATGCTATCTCTGGAGCATTGTTGGCTAACTTTTATACCCAAGGTGAAATTTGTACAAACGGTACAAGAGTTTTTGTACAGTCTGGTATTTATGACGAGTTTATTAATAAAGTTTGTAAACGTAGTGCCAAGATTAAGCTCGGTGATCCGATGAATTTAGAAACCCAGATGGGGGCATTGATTAGTTCTGAGCACCTTGACAAGGTTATGGGCTTTATCGAAAAAGCAAAATCATCTGGCGCACGTCTTGTGTGTGGCGGTAATCGACATGATTCAAATGAAACTCGAAACGGATACTTCGTAGAGCCAACCATCTTTGCTGATTGTGAGGATGGTTCGCCCAATGTTACTGATGAAATTTTTGGGCCTGTTATGTCTGTTTTGCGTTTTGAACATGAAAATGAAGTTATAGAAAGAGCTAATAACACTAGGTTTGGTTTGGCAGCAGGAGTCTTTACTAAAGATATTAGCCGTGCGCATCGAGTTATTAATAAGTTACAGGCCGGCATTTGTTGGATTAATAGTTGGGGCGACTCTCCTGCAGAGATGCCGGTTGGTGGCTACAAAGAGTCTGGAATTGGGCGAGAAAATGGACCTGAAACATTAAAAAGTTACACCCAAATTAAGAGCATCTTTGTACGACTAGATGATTTAGAGAATCCTTACTAAGAATTATTTATATGACTAAACAGTTTGATTATATTATTGTTGGTGCAGGTTCAGCAGGCTGCGTTTTAGCAAACCGTCTGACAGAGTCTGGAGAGCATAAAGTTCTGCTACTAGAAACTGGCGGCAGCGATAAGAATATATTTATCCAAATGCCAACAGCTTTATCTTACCCAATGAATACCGAAAAATTTGCCTGGCAGTTTCATACAGAGCCGGAGCCATACCTTGACAATCGCAAAATGCATTGCCCAAGAGGAAAGGTAATCGGAGGCTCATCATCGATCAATGGAATGGTCTATGTTCGAGGTCATGCCCGTGATTTTGATCAGTGGGAAAAGGAGGGAGCTGTTGGTTGGTCTTATAAGGATTGCTTGCCCTATTTTAAGCGTACAGAGAGTTGGCAGGATGGCGAAGATAACTATCGCGGTGGTGATGGTCCCGTTGCCACTTGTGGCGGCAACAATATGAAGTTTAATCCACTCTACCAAGCCTTTATAGAGGCTGGCCATGAGGCCGGTTATCCTACAACAAATGACTACAACGGTGAACAACAGGAAGGTTTTGGCGCTATGCATATGACTGTTGATAATGGTGTCCGTGCATCAGCCTCAAGCGCATACATTGATGAAGCAAAGAAAAGATCGAATCTTACTATACTTTCTGGCGTCTTAGTTAAACGTGTATTGCTTAAAAATAAGACTGCGACAGGCGTTGAATACAAGAGAAATAGTGAAATTGCAAGAGTCAATGCTAATAAGGAGATAATTCTTAGTGCCGGCTCTGTCGGCTCACCACAGCTACTGCAATTGTCAGGAATTGGGCCACGAAAGGTATTAAAGGATGCCGGTGTCGAGTTATTGCATGAAATGCCAGGAGTTGGGGAAAATCTGCAAGACCATCTAGAGGTATACTTTCAATATCATTGCAAAAAACCTATCACCTTGAATAGCAAGTTGAATTATCTTAGTATGGGCCTTATTGGCGCCCGATGGTTGTTGTTTAGAAGTGGTTTAGGGGCCACTAATCATTTTGAATCTTGTGGATTCATTAGGTCTCGAAATGGGGTTGAATGGCCAAATATTCAGTATCATTTTTTGCCAGCAGCGATGCGCTATGATGGCAAGGCGTCAATGAAAGGTCATGGGTATCAAGTCCATGCAGGTGTCAATAGACCAACCAGCAGGGGAAGGATAAGAATTAACAGTGCTGATGCGGAAGCAAAACCAAGCATTTTATTCAATTACCTAGAAACTGAGCGAGATATCCAGGATTGGCGAGACTGTATCAGGCTTACCAGAGAAATTCTAAATCAACCCGCTCTGGATGAGTATCGAGGTGACGAGGAAAGTCCAGGCATCGAAGTAAATACAGACAACCAGATAGATGCCTGGGTAAGGGCTAATGTTGAGAGCGCTTATCACCCTTCATGTACTTGCAAGATGGGTATTGATAGCGATTCCATGGCGGTCGTAAATAGTTCTGGAAAAGTCATCGGTATTGAAAAACTTAGAGTGGTAGATTCTTCGATTTTTCCGAGTATTACGAATGGCAACCTTAATGCGCCCACCTTGATGGTAGCTGAAAAAATTGCCGATGTAATATTAGGTAACAAGCCATTATCACAAAGCAATGCTGACGTTTGGATAGATCCTGATTGGAAAAATTCTCAACGTCAAGGCAATGCTAAAAGATTAATGAAGGGCCCTTAATTTTTTTTATGTGTGATTTTAATATACTATCAAAATTATTAAAAAAGGGTGAGTCCTTGTATGAAAAATAATCAACCTTATGGCATTCTATTTGAATCTGTTAAGATAGGCCCTGTTACAACTAATAATCGCTTTTATCAAGTACCTCATTGTTGCGGCATGGGACATTTACGCCCCCGGGCTCATGCCGCAATGCGTTCTATTAAGGCACAAGGTGGTTGGGGTGTTGTTAGTACAGAAGAGGCAGAAATACATCCAACTTCAGATTTATCTCCCTATGCCGAACAACGAATATGGGATGCAAAAGATATCCCTGCACTACGTCTAATGACAGACTCAGTTCATAAACACGGAGCACTAGCTGCGATAGAGTTAACACATAGCGGCAATCATTCGGCTAACCTATATTCTAGGCTGCCCACCTTGTCTCCTGTAGATCAGTCGATAGATCTAATTTATCCAAGA
>Ga0208274_1001122_pt1 | contig 12740 bp, 9 predicted proteins | sample ETNtaG_22_FD_185755 | JGI IMG/M metagenome (GOLD analysis project Ga0208274, IMG submission 185755) | Marine microbial and viral communities from oxygen minimum zone, Eastern Pacific Ocean - ETNP201306SV43 (SPAdes) (version 2) | ecosystem: Environmental > Aquatic > Marine > Oceanic ... | reverse complement strand
AGGGTAAAGAAGATAAGGAAACTGGTAGACAGAATGGTGGTAATATATCCTTTCGAGGAGGCATTCTATGCCAGTGAGGGTGTCTCTGTAAAATATGTCGGGCATCCGCTTTTTGATGAACTTCATACGAGGGAGATAGACGAAGCCCTCGTTGGAAGATTGAAAGAGGAAGAAGGCAAAACGATTGTTTCATTATTACCCGGAAGCCGCAAACAGGAGATAAGCAGACTGTTACCTGTTCTCCTGAAGGCAGCAACCGCTATTCATCAAAGAATCCCATCATCCAAATTCCTTTTATCCTGCAGTAACACAAGAAATTTAGAATTGATAGACGGCATTACAAAGAGTTTTACATCTGCAAATAGTAACAGGAATTTGTCGATTGAAATAGTTACAGAAAAGATTTCTGAAGTGATAAAAGCCTCTTCACTTTGTATCACCAGCTCGGGAACGGTTGTTCTGGATATAGCAAATTATCACGTCCCCATGGTAATCTTCTACCGTATCTCACCATTTTCCTATTTTACTGCCCAGCCATTTATAACCACGCCATATATAAGCCTGATAAATGCGATTGCAGAAAAAACGATTGTTCCGGAGAAATCCATGTACAGGGATGATTATAAATGGCTGGCTTCACGCGCAACCGAGCTATTATTAAATGAAGAAAAAAGGCAGATGTGTATTGCCGAACTTAAAGAGATAGTATCCTTAATAGGAACACCGGGCGCATCGGCAAAGGCCGCTGATGAAGCCTTGAGTATGATAGAATAAAAGCTACAACTTTAATAGAAAGGGTATTAAAAGAGGTTTTAATCCTGAAATTATATTTACATTGCTGTTTGTTCAATTATCTGTATAATGTATCAATACGAACTTTTTCTATTAGACCTACGATTAAAGTAATAGGAACAAACTATGGTAAAAAGAGTGACCAGCAAAGAAAGAATTATGAAGATGGCTGAGGAAGCCGTTGCAGGCAAAGAAAAGAAAGCAGAAAAAAAGAAGAAGACAACAACCCGTAAGAAAAAAGTTGAAACCATAAAACGGTATAAAGCCGTTTGGAAGGTTTTTGATGCCGGCTATAAGGAAGTGGCTTGCTTTCCTTATTCTGAGAAGGACGAAGCCCAGGCAAGGGCAAAAGACCTTACCAAGAAAAAGAATAATAATCATTTTGTAAATGAGATAAAGGTACTCATGAAAGATGAGTGAGCATGAGCAGAATCCCCGTACGTGTAGCGAACTAAGGTCCTCCAGATTTCAAACGTTTGTAGATTGAAAATTCTCTTTCCGATTCTTTTACCTTCCACTTTGCCCTGTAGATTATACCAAGGGCAAAGTGCGCATCCAGATTATCCGGGTTTATTTCTATTGCCTTCCTCAGCTTGTAAACAGCATTTTCCATATCAGCTTTTTTGGCATAAGCAATTCCAAGATTATAGTGGGCTTCGCCGTAATCGGACTTCATTTCAATAGCGTGTTTGTATTGATATATGGACTCATCGATCTTATTCTGAAAATCATATGCGACCCCAAGATTGTTATAGGCTTTTGCGTAAGTGGGGTTTGTCTTAACCGCCGTCTTCCATTCCGCAATGGCACTGTCCAAATCACCCAGATGGCGATATATGAGTCCTAAATTGTAATGGGCTTTCGTATGATTGGGATCAAGCTCAATTGCTCTGACCAGTTCTGCGACCGCTTCTTCCGGCATATCTTTTTCAATATAAATTGAACCCAGGTGATAGTGCGCTTCAGTATAATCATCTTTTATTTCTATTGCCTTTTTAAGGGAGGTTATAGCCTTGTCCACCAGACCCTTTGAATAATATGCAAAGCCAAGGTTATTATATGCCTTATAGTGTTTCGGTTTTGTCTCTAAAACTTTTTCCCATGCTGTAATCGCTTCATCCAATAAGCCCTTGTCACTATAAGCGTTTCCCAACAGGAAATGGAGAAGGCTATTATCAGGATTTAGCCCAATGCCCTTTTTTAACATATCTATAGCATCATCGATCAGCCCTTTTTCCAGATATGCAAAACTTGAATTATAATATGCCTCAGCATAATCAGGCTTGATCTCAATTGCCCTGTTGTAAGCCGTGATAGCTTCATCCGGCAACCCTTTCCTGTAATGAACTACTCCCAGATTAACGTAGGCTTTCGCATAACCGGGATCTGTTTTTAATGCCTTTTGAAACTCCTTTATAGATTCATTGAGCATGTTTTTTCTCATATAGATTACACCAAGATTATAATGGGCTTTTACGTGGTCGGGCTTTAATTCAAAAACCTTTTGCAGTTCTGATATAGCTTCGTTTAACATTCCAGCCTTAAAATAAGTAATCCCCAGGTTATAACGTACATTTGCATCCTCCGGGACAATTGAGGCTATATTCTCATATGTGAAAATGGCATCCTCAAATTTTCCTTTTTCATGAAACGCTATCGCCAGATTGTTCAAAGTCTTTATATCCTCCGGATCTATTTCAGACGCCTTATTCAATGCGGATACCGCTTCATCCGGCATCCCCTTCTTCCTGTATGCAATTCCCAGGTTGTAATATGCATCCAGGAATCCGGGTGCAAGAATTACGGCCTTCTGGAATTCAGAAACGGCATTATCCAACTGGCCCAGTTCAAGATAGGCAATACCAAGGTTGTAATATGATTCGGCATAGTCAGGATTCACCTTAACAGCCTTTTTATAACTTGCGATAGCATTATCCGGTAACCCCTTTTTATAATAAATAATTCCCAGGTTGTTTAATGATTGATAATGGTCAGGTTTAATTTTAATCGCCTTCTCATACGCAGCAATTGCATCGTCTACTAATCCTTTTTTGTTATAAAGGAAGCCCAGGTTGTATTCTGCCATTACATTAGTTTTATCAACCTGCAATACCTTCTTGAATATACGAATTGCTTTATCGGTATTTTCCTGATTGGTGTAAATAGCCCCCAGGTAAAAATATGCCTTAACATAATGCTTATTAAGTTTCAGGATTTTGTTAAACTCATCTACTGCTTCAGACACCATTCCCTTATCATAGTAAGCCAATCCAAGATAATAATGACCCTCAACATTTGATGGTTCTATTTTTAATGCCTTCTTCAACGCGTCAATCGATTTAATTAAATCGTTTTTTACCTTATCCTCACCATGCACAAGATTGACTTGTTGTGCAATCAAAATGGTGATTACAGTGAAAAACAAAATGTGTGCTAAATTACGCATAATATCCATATCCCTCCTGTAAGTTACGGTCTTTGCAACTTCCCTTCAGCTTGTTTACCCGCTTCTTCAACAACACTTTCCTCTTGTAAGGCTGTTTGGATCTCCGGTTCTAATATGGCAGTGGGTAGTTCTGTTTTATCATAAATGGTACGCGAGAGACTGCCACTGGTAATCTTTACTTCTAATGGAAGGCACAAAGAATCCGATGTATACAGCCCTGAAACCTGTTCATTAAGCTTGTCCAGTCGAACTACAAAACCAGCCGTAACCACCCTAGCCCTGTCTGCCCTCAACCCCCCGTTCTCTGCAACCTTTAATTTATAATTCGTGGCTTCCTCTGGCGTGTCAAGAGGATGCAGCTTTTCCTTACGCACGGAAACACTGACCGGCTTGTCTAACGGCAAAGTAACAGGCTTACCCATTAATACCCTCTCTGGTTTTTCGAATGGTGATTCAATGGTGTCTTTCTCAGTCTTTGTTTGAGCAAACTCACCCGGGATTACATCCTCAAATCTTTTGGACAACAGTTCATCCGGCAGTTCTTCGTGTGTGCCAATTAGTTTTTTTACCAGTAAATCACCCACAAGGAGTTCCTTAAAGGTGTATTCCTTATGCTCGTTCCTTTGTAAATTGTAGTTAGCGTAGATAAGCATGACTACTATTATTACGGATAATGCCGTGACAATCTTGCCCGAAGATTGGGGTGTTATTATTTTCAGAATATGAAGAAAGATGACAAATAAGAACACCGAACAACCGACCTCAATAAGTCCGGCCTGCCATTTTCCACTGTAAGTAAGACCAACAAACACCACTGCCAGCAGAAAGAAAGTGATGCACGTATATAATATTGCCCTTTTCAATTTATTACTTATCTTTCTTCATATAAGATTTTCTTCCTTCAGGTTATGTTAAAGTCCTGAAAGAGTTGGATAGGTATTCACAATCCATTATATTGTATGAATATAATAGCTTTTCAATATTTTTTTCACAAGTGAATTTGTCTGTCGCAGAAATAAAGGGACATGGCAACCAGAAAGGTGTTAGTGAAGTTTGGAAAGGAAAGAGAACTAATATTATTCAGGGATATACGGAAGATAGGTTATATCATCTTTATAACTTCGTAATTTATACCTCACCCCACCGTTTCCTTTTATATAATAGTCCGGCATTAATGGAATCTTCCCATAATTAGTGGAAACAGCATACATTGGTTGAGCTAACCCGGTTGTATGGCCGCGAATTCCATCTCTAATTAACTCTGCACCTTTTTCTACAGGTGCGCGGAAGTGATCTACTCCAGGCGCCAGTTGGCAGTGGAACATGTAATATGGTCTTATGCGAACAGACAGAAGCTTCTGGTGAAGTTTGCGGAAGGTATCGACATCATCATTAATACCCTTTAAGACTACGCCCTGATTTCCAACGTTGATGCCGGTATGGGTTATATCCCAGATCACTTTTTTTACTTTATCCGTAATCTCTTTTGGATGATTAATATGAACATTCATCCAGATTGGAGTATCATGTTCTTGTCCTAATATCTCAAGAAGGTCCTTTGTTATTCGTTGAGGGCATGTAATTGGCATCTTTGTATGAATTCGAATCATTTCAAGATGTGGAATACTTCGAAGGCTATCAATTAAATACTTAATGTCTTTATCAGACAGCATTAATGGATCCCCTCCGGTCAGTAATACATCACGAATTTCTTCGTGATTTCGAATCCATTCTAATCCTTCATCAGCATCGAATCGCAGCCGCAGTTCTTGATCAATTACGGCTTCTCTCCTGAAACAATATCTGCAATAACTTGGACACACATCGGTAATTGTAAACGCAACCCGGTCGTCATACTGCCTCGCAACACTATCAGGCCTTTTTTCATCTTCTCCGAACCTGTCCGTTTTTTCTCTATTTTCTTTAAATACTAAATAATTTGGAATCCCGTGTTCGTTTTCATCTTCTTTCATTGAAGGAATAACCATTTTTCTTATCGGACAATCAGGATCGTCTCTGTCCATAAGAGATGCATAATATTGTGTTGTTCCCCATCTCATATTTAAAGTTTTTATCGCCTCTTCCTCATCAGGAGTAATATCAATGTATTGATTCAGCTTTTCTAATGAGTTGACCATGTTTTTAATCTGTCCCTGCCATTGCCCTTCTTCCTGCCAGGATTCCATTTTAAATTCGTACATTTGCCCACCTCAAATTTTCTTATTCTTATAGGTTAAATAAGAATAGATATTTCTAGAAAATATACTTTATAAAGAAACCTGAATATAACTAACAAGTGTAAATTCTGGAGTCGACAAGATATCATATTTCATTATTAAGTAAAGAAATAATTTCGTAAAATTCCAGATAATAAGTAAGCATAGCGCATGCCATACCTCCTTAACAATTGCACCAGCAAAACCTTAGATTATTTTACTCCTCCTATAGTATTTAATCGTAAAAAACCTAAAAAAAAAATTATCTGTACTAAATTTATTGAACCTGCAAAGAAAATTTTAATGTTGGCTTATCCGTTAAAGAAAGCAACAATGTCAGGTTGCCATGCGATTTTGCCAAACATTTTCAGCGTTTACTACTATAGGTTCACTACTTAATAGCGCTAAATATTGTGCCTAAAGCATTTTATATATAAAGACAACTGATCCAGGGAAGAGGTGTGCTGTGAGTGCTCATATAATCAGCATCTTATCTGTTATGGATATACTGATTATATCGTCGAGTGGCAGCCCTATTTCTCTACTTTTATTGCTCCGTTTATTTTGCAAACGTTTTGTGGGTAAAGGTTTACGCTTCTAGATTGCTATGGAAGGTTTTGTAGAATTGGCTTATCCGATTGCATTCAGGTCTTCCCGTAAGTCAACTTTTTTCGGTAACACATTCTATTGATTCGTATAAAATTTCCATCATATTATTCAATTCTGAGATTTTTATACTCAAGGGCGGCATAATAACCATGACATTGCTTAATGGCCTTGTAATCAAACCACGTTGTCTGGCTTCGTAACTAACCCTGATCCCAATTTTTTCTTCCCATGAATAAGGCTCCTTCGTTTCTCTGTTCTTAACCAGTTCTATACCGGCAATGAGACCACATTGCCGCACATCTCCTACTGACTTCAGTTCCCAGAATTGTTCGAGCCTCTCCTGTAGGGCTCTGATCTTTGGTTCAAGACCTTCTATGACCTTTTCATTCCCAAATATATCAATACTCGCAAGTGCTGCTGCACATGCTAAAGGATTACCGGTATATGTATGGCCATGGAAAAATGTCTTCTGCTCACTATATTTACCCAGAAAAGCATTATAGATTTCATCTGTAGCCAGAGTCGCTGCCAAAGGCATATAGCCTCCATTTAAACCTTTGGAAATAGTAAAAATATCGGGAGTTACATCCTCATGTGAACATGCAAACATCTTGCCTGTACGGCCAAAACCGACCATTACCTCGTCTGCAATTAGAAGGATATTATATTTTTCACATAAATCTTTTACGCCTGACAAGAAACCTTCAGGGTGGACGATCATCCCGCCCGCACCCTGTACAAGAGGTTCCATAACCATGGCGGCTACAGAATCAGAGTTTTTCGATAATATCTCTTCCATCCCACCTAAACATTCAAACGAGCACGCAGCTTTGTCTTTATCATATGGACACCTGTAACAATAAGGCGATGGAGAGACGAAAGCCTCAAGCAAAAGAGGTTTGAATACATTATGAAAAATATCTATCCCGCCCACACCAACTGCCCCTAAAGTATCACCATGATATCCATACTGTAACGTAACAAATTTAGTCTTATCCCGGCAGCCTTTGTATTGCCAGTATTGAAATGCCATCTTTATTGCTACTTCGATTGCATTGGAACCATTATCAGAATAAAATACTTTATTAAGACCTTCCGGTGTTATCTCCACAAGACGTTTTGCCAATTTTGCGGAAGGTATATTTGACATGCCAAGCAGGGTTGTATGAGCAACTTTATCAAGTTGGTCCTTTATAGCATTATCAATCTCTTTTCTTCTATGGCCATGTATATTACACCACATGGAAGAAATACCATCTATATACTCTTTACCATTAATGTCTCTTAAGATAACACCTCTTCCGTCTTCTATAATTAATGGTTCCTCATTGACAAAATCTTTCATCTGGGTAAAGGGATGCCACAGGTACTTCTTATCCCATGACTCCACTTGTTCCTTTGTTGTTTCTACATTCATTTGTTCGCGCATAATTATGCTTCCCTATATATAAAATCATACCAGGAGTTCTTGACTATAATATTTTGCCGGAAGAGATCCCGGTCTTGTTGAGGAATTTGGAAAATCCTGTCTCAGTCTTTCGATCAGGCAGTAACGAAGAGATGACATTACCACCGTAAATGGCAAACCTGAAATCTTGTATAAGAAAAAGAATTTCTCTGCATTTAACCTTTTCTTTTCTCCAACCACCTTCCGGCGTAGAAAATTCCAATACCAAGCCCCACGCACATTATTTCAAGGTTCATAGAATGCTTAACAATGCCAAGATAAAGGCCTTCTAATAATAAAAGCATACCTAAGAGTTGAAAAAATTTTGGAATTATCACTAATCACGCCCTTCCATGTGCTAGTGCTGATAGATGTTTTACCCTTTTAACCATATTGGGATGTGTGCTTAAAACCTCCATTAGTTTATCAGAGGTTTTAATCTTTACATTCATCGTACCCAATGATTTGAGTTCATTTTCGTCAATCGTACCACTCATATCAAGATCAACCTGTCTTAATTCTTTCAGTTCATTTGCCGCCCTGGAAGGGTCATTCGCAAAGAAAGCCTTATATCCCTCGATCTGCTTCAATGACTCCTTTGGTATCTTTGCATTTCCGTATACTAATTTGTATAGCGCAGAAGCCATGTCATGAGGGGTATTCCCCAGCTTTACACTTCCAAGGTCTGCATAGTATTCCCGTATCCTCGACGCGTATAAAACCAACATATTTGTAATAAAATAGAGGAGAAAGGCAACGATCCCTATCACGGCAGTATTGTTTCCTTCGCGGTTTCTGCTGAACATAAAATTCCAGGCAACGTACCAGAGTATCATAGGCACTACGGAGAGCATAGTAATGGTGGCCACATCGCGGTTCTTCATGTGAGAGATTTCATGGCCTAATACTGCCTTGAGTTCTCCTTTGTTTAAAAGTTTCATAAGGGGCTCAGTCACGCAGACCCTGCCGTCACTGCCCCACCTGCCAAAGGCAAAAGCATTTGGGATATTCATTCTTGCAATACCGATCCTGGGCTTTCTTATCCCTGCCTTTTGAGCCAGCTCTCCAACCATGCTATGCAACTCAGAAGATTCCGCCTCGGAAACATATTTTATACCCATTGACCACTCAACCATCTTAGGCCCCATCATATACTGGACAAGTGTTATGCCGCCGGCTATAACTGCATAAAACATAAAACCTGAAACGCCCATCATGTGGGCTATCATCACAATTACCGCGTACACTATACCAAACATCACCGTCAGCATGAGGTATAGTCTCAACCTTAACCACATTTTCTAGCTCCTTAACAGTTTAGTAACTTCCGAAAATACTTTATCAACTCAATTATTATATTATTACGTATATTTTTGTCAATCTTTATGGATGGGGCCGCCTCAATACTTTCTGCTACTTCGATGGCTCTTAATAAACCCTTTGCCTTATTAAGAGTTTCCTGATATTCCCTTTCCGGAATCGAGTCAGCAACGATACCTGCACCAGCCTGAATATATGCATCCTTACCATCTTTCAGGACAATGGTTCTTATGGTAATGCACGTATTTATATCTCCGGAAAAGTTTATATAACCTACTGCACCACCGTACGGACCGCGCCGGGTGGGTTCCAGTTCATCTATTATCTCCATGGCCCTTATCTTTGGAGCACCGGACAAAGTACCTGCCGGCAAGCATGCTTTTAAGCCGTCAAAGGCATTTTTGCCATTCATTAACTTCCCGCTGACACTGGATGTGATATGCATTACGTGCGAGTATTTTTCTATTACCATTTTTTCGTCTATTGTAACGCTATCGGTTTGAGAAACCCTTCCAACGTCATTTCTCCCCAGATCCAGGAGCATGATATGCTCGGCAAGTTCTTTAGGATCAGATAATAACTCCTTTGCAAACATCTCATCCTCTTCTGCTGTACGCCCGCGCCGTCGTGTCCCGGCTATGGGCCTTACATTAATGCTTCCGTCTTCCACCTTTACCATTACTTCCGGAGAGGAGCCTATTAATTCAAGATTTTTCATTTTTATATAAAACATGTATGGGGAAGGGTTTATGACCCTTAATGTACGGTAGATATTGATGGGCTTTGCTGTTATTTGCGTTTGCAGACGTTGTGAAACAACGGCCTGTATTACGTCTCCTGCGCGAATATATTCCTTACAGGTTTCCACCGCTCTTATAAAATCCGGTTTCTTGAAATTCGATGAGAATTCCATATTTAACTCTCCCTTTTCGGTTATATCATCGCTCAGCGTCGTTACGGGAGTACGGAGTTTTTTTATAACACTGTCAATTTTATCAACTGCATCCTCATAAACATCTTTAATGTCTCTATCGCCAACATAAGAGGCGCATACCACTTTTATCGTCTTATTCAAGTGGTCAAATATAATTATTACATCATAGAACATAAAGTGTATGTCCGGCAGATTAAGGTCGTCGGTTGTTGTATCCGGCAGGTTTTCGACATATCGAACAGAATCATAGGATATGTATCCTACTGCCCCGCCAAATAAATCAGGCAGGCCATCTATATGTACCGGGGAGAATTTACTTATCTGTTTTTCCAATTCATTGAAGGGGTCGGCAGTTTCAAGACGCGTAGTCTCTTTGTCGTTAAAGATTTCTACATTATGCCCCTGACATTTGAACCCTGAAAATGGGTTACTTCCTATGATGGAATATCTCGCAATCTTTTCACCGCCATCTGCACTTTCCAGGAGGAACGCGTAATCCGCATCTGAAACCTTCTGAAATGCAGACACAGGAGTCAGCGTATCCGCAAAAAGTTGACGGTATACGGGTATTACGTTTCCCCTTTTTGAAAGTTCCCTGTATTCGTTAAATGTTGGGTGGTATTGAGTTTCCATAACTTATAGATTTCGCTTGACTTTATGTTTTTTTTACATAGAATAAATGACCAGATTCAGCAGTTTTTCTGCAGGTCAAATAGATAATATCTGTTAATATTCCTAAAGTCAAGGCAAGATACTCGCTCAAATATATATATTAGATTATCATAAATGTGGAAGAGGAAAAAGAAGCAAAAGGCAAGCGAAGAAGCGGAAGAAATACCTTCTTCGAAAGATGAAGAAGAACAGGTCAGCGTAGCAACTGAAGAAATACTTTCTTCAAAAGAAGAGGAAAAAGATAATGAGGCGATTCAAGAAACAGCCTCTTCAAAAGAAGATGAGCAGGTTAGTACCGTAACCGAAGAGACTTCCTCTCCAGAAGAAGAAGTAGTAGTAGAAGAAGAAAAGGATAGTGAAGCGACTCAGGAAATAACCGCTTCAGAAGAAGAACAGATTAGTGCAGTAACAGAAGAAATTCCTTCTATAGAAGAAGTATCACCCTCTGGTGTTTTCATTTTTGGTAATAGGGTTGAAAGCCGTTTTAAGAAATTTATAACGGTCTTGGTTTCAATCTTCTTTCTACCTCCTGTCATAGTATTCGGGCTATTAGTAATAACATGTGTTGTGCTGATTGCTTTTCCTTTGATTTCAATTGCCTTGCCGATAACACTGTTATCCTTATGCATACTTCTCATAGCGCTTCCTGTTGTGATACCTTTCCTTACGGTTATCACTCTTATTACTGGTAAAGGAAAAGTACACTTTGGCCTGAAGAATAAGAAATTCGCGATAAAGGCACTTGGCATAACCTTTCCACCCCGTGCGGGCCGTAAGCGTTAATTATAATAAATGCGTCAACTTAATTTTTTTAAATTAAAAGAGATATAAAATGGAAAAAGGGTTTAACCCAAAAGGCACCAAAAAGAAAAAGGCAATTTCTAATAGGACGATATTTTTTGTTATTGTCCCCATAATGCTGGTAGTCTTAACCATTGTAGGCGGCAGGAGGTTGTCATGGAGAGAAATTAAGGGTGACGAGGTTGCCGTAATCATCAATAATATTACGGGTAAAATAACTACCATAGACCATGCCGGCGCTATAGTTTACTATCCGTTCATACAGAATCTGCACATCCTTGACAAGAGTGAGCAGTCAACTCCAATGACTTCAGCGAATATATCAGCAGAGTACCCACAGGGTAATCCCGTTATACTTAAGACGCGGGATGGCGGTGATGTAAGCCTCGACTTGATCATCCAATATAGATTAATTTCGAATATGGCGGATAATGTCGTTCAAAATACGGGTATAGGCAATACATATAAAGAAAAATGGATTCGGGACTATGCAAAAACCATATGCCGATATGAATTCGGGGAACTGGAAATTGGCGAATTTCCTGAGGCTGAAAAGAGAAGACAAAAGACACAGGAAGCGTCAGATGAGCTAGACAGGCTTTTAAATCAACATGGTATAATGATGACTTCTCTAAACTTTATTGATTATCGTTATTACAGAGAATATGCAGAGAAGATTCAGGAAAGAAGGATTGCCGATAAAGAGGTTCAGGAGCAGAGAAGCAGAGGAAAAGCCGCCAAAGAAAATCAGGAAAGGGTAGTTACCGAAGAAACAAAAAAATTGGATGTGGCGATATCCAGATTCAGAGGTCAATTATACAACATGGAGATAGACGCAAAGGCAGAAGCAGCTAAAGTTAAGCAGGAAGGTATTGCCTATCTACTTAAAGCAAAGTTTGACGCTGATGCGGAATACGAAAGATTAAAAAAAGAGGCAGAGGCTATACTCGCCGTCAGAGAAGCTGAGGCAGCGGGTATCCTTGCATTAAGAGATGCGCTTGAGGGTGAAGGCGGCCGCAACCTGGTCAAACTGGAATACGCAAAGAGATTGCGTGAGGCAAAGATAATAGGAACACCGGTTTTAAGGGCCGCAGAGGAAATACCACAACTTAGAATAATGGAAAGAGAAAGGCAGCTTCGAGCGCTGGAATTAATGCCGCCACAGGCGGAAAAAGAGGAGAAACAACCCCTTAAAAAGGAAGAAAAACCTCTTGAAGAAGAGCAGAAGCAACAATAATCTTTTAAGCAGTATCAGGAGAGTGAAATAATGTTAAAGTTTCTGGCAAGATATATAGTGCCTTTAAGCATTGGGATAGCCATAATTGTCATTGTAATCGGTGTAAAGTTTTTGATTATCAGGATCGATATTGACAAGATTGGGGTTAAGACTTCAGTATGGGGCGTTAAAAGAGGTGTTGTACAAAAAGACTATAAGCCCGGCTGGCACAGGTATATAAGGAGAATAGAAAACTGGGATATATATGACTCTACTGTACAAACAAT
>Ga0208274_1001117_pt1 | contig 12788 bp, 10 predicted proteins | sample ETNtaG_22_FD_185755 | JGI IMG/M metagenome (GOLD analysis project Ga0208274, IMG submission 185755) | Marine microbial and viral communities from oxygen minimum zone, Eastern Pacific Ocean - ETNP201306SV43 (SPAdes) (version 2) | ecosystem: Environmental > Aquatic > Marine > Oceanic ... | reverse complement strand
CGAAGTGGCAGTCGATTTGTTTGCAGCAAACGGTTATGCCGGCACCTCGATTCGCGATATAGCCAATACGACCGGGCATAGCGTGTCGAATGTCTACCATTATTTTGAAAACAAGGAAGCGCTGTGGTTGGCAATTCTCGAATACTCGGTCAAAGGGCTTCCCGAAGAACTGAGAGAGGCGGCGAGTATCGAAGGGCCTCCACTGATGCGATTCGGCGAGCTGGTAAGAGCCCACCTGGAAGCGTCGAACAGACATCACAGAGAGATAAGAATATTTTTTATCGAGGAAGAGCGTCTTTCTGCCAAAGGTAAACGGATTAACATGCAGACTCAGAAAGCGATTTTTGATGTTTACATGGAGCAACTCTCATTATTAGAGACGGCAGGTGTGATTCAGGGTAGAAGCCTGCGTGTGCTCGCATTCAATGTGCTTGGCAATATCAACTGGTACCTGCGCTGGCATAACAGGGTCCCCGACATGACGACCAGGGACATACACAGCGAGATCATCGGGTATGTCCTGGGCGGTATTGCCGGCCAGCTACCTGAAGGAACAATGTAATGAACGTTATTTCGCGACTTTCTGTAAGGTCGTCAGCGGATGGTGAGAGCTAACTATGGGCTGCACGATAGATATCGATACCGGTGGCACATTTACGGACGGATTCTTCACGCGGGGAAACGAACTGAGGACCGTAAAGGTTTCCACCACTCCGCATGACCTGACGGTCTGTTTTCTTGAGTGCATAGAGGCCGGAGCGCAGGAGATGGGCATGACGGCCCAGGATCTGCTGTACGGCGCCGAGATTGTTCGATTCTCAAATACGATAGGCACTAACACCATTATCCAACGTGATGGCTCCAAGGTTGGTCTTATCGTAACCAAGGGGACCGAAGCGCTGCTCTCGGGTGCATCAGCAGAAGGAGGCGAATCACTGTTACAGCACAACATGGTGATCGGAATAGACGAGTCGACAGCCGTGGGCGGGGGCGTGGCGAAATCTCCTGACGCCGAGCCGGTACTGAGTGCCGCGCAGGCGTTGATAGACCAGGGAGCGCGATGCCTTGTGGTCGCACTGGCGAATGCAGAGGATAACCCGGCCAACGAGCAGGCCGTGAGACGAATCATCAAGAACGAGTACCGGCGCGATTACCTGGGTTCCGTATCGGTGTTTCTTGCCTCGGATATTTCAACGCGTACGGGTCTGCTGCAACGCGCGAACACTGCGGTGTTGAATGCCTACATTCATGCGAAGCTGGCGCGTCTTCTGTACAAGGCGGGAGAGGACCTGAGGCAGCATGACTACCGGGCAACCTTATTCATCGATCACAACAACGGCGCTGTCGCCCGGGTTGCCAAGACCAGAGCGATTAACACCTACAATTCCGGGCCGGCCGCCGGGTTGCTCGGTGCGCGCGAAATCGGGGCGACTTATGGGCTGGACAATATTATCTCGACCGACATGGGGGGGACCTCGTTTGACATCGGGTACGTCACAGACGGCAAACCAAGCTATTCCCTGGAGCCCGATATTGAAGGCTTCCTCTGTAATCTGCCTATGCTTTCCATCCGGGCGCTGGGGCTGGGGGGAGGCTCCATCGCTGCAGTCGAAGGCGGTGGCGTCAAGGTAGGTCCGCAGTCCGCCGGGGCATTGCCCGGTCCTGCGGCGTTCAATCTTGGTGGTACGCAGCCGACGCTGACCGATGCCAACCTGGTACTGGGCGTGCTCGATCCAGGTTTCTTCCTCGGCGGCAGTATGCCGTTACACGTCGACCGGGCCAGGTCTGTCATTGAGGAAGTCATTGCCAGTCCCCTGGATCTGTCAGTGGAACAGGCCGCCTGGCTGATCAAGCAGCGGGTGGATAAGGACCTGGGTGCTGAACTCAGCGACACCGCGAGCAATTTCAGCAACGGCTCGGAACCCGTAATTGTTGCTTATGGAGGTGCCGGTGGAATGCACGCCTGCGATATGGCCCGGGCCGCCGGAATACGAAAGATCATTATGACCCCATTTTCGGCCGTTTTTTCAGCCTACTCGTCGTCCTTAATGGACGTAGGGCACCTGTATTATCGTCGCATCGACAGCCCCTTCGACGAATCGCTGGATACGGACAGGCTTGAACGCGCCGTTGCTGAGATGCGCGCTGAAGCCGAGCGCGACATGCGAGGAGAAGGCTTCGCCGATGCCAAGCTGGATTACTCGTTACAACTGTTCGTAAAGGATGGCGACGGGGAACGGGAAGTCAGACTGGATGCGCAGATCGACTTTTATCAGCAGCAAGACCAATTTAACGGTCTGGTCCGGCAGGCAGAACAAGCTGTTTCTGGCTCAGGGAGTCAATCCGGCTGCGTACTGTCGTCGGTTGCCTGTATGGTCACGGCCGCCATGGAGGGTTACCAGTCCGCTGGGCTGGAAACAACGCAATCTGATCCGGCAGCAGCTATCAAGTCACATAGACGCTTGTTCACCGGCACGGAAAGCAGTGAAGTCCCTGTCTACAGTCGTGACCTCCTCGGATGTGGCAACCAGGTGACCGGTCCGGCGCTGGTCGAATCCGATCAGACCACCTTGCTTCTAAGTTCGAACTGGCGCATGACGATCGATGAGTTCGACAATGCCGTTATGACGGAGACATGAGGCATGGGAAAAGTGCGGATCACGGAGTATCTGGAGATCGATTGCGACACGGAAAAGTGGTGTTGTAATCGGTGCGGACAGGAAATTTATGATGCCAGGGACAACTACAAGAAGGGCTGTTTAATCCATGAAAGACCCCTGGAGCAGGTCCATCCCGCGGTGGCGGCGGATGCCGATTTCAACTTCACTCCCAACAGCGATTTCTGTCGACTGATTGAATTCTATTGCCCTGGTTGCGGCATCCAGATTGAAAACGAATATCTTCCGCCCGGACACCCGATTACACACGAGTTGGAACTCGATATAGACGCTTTGAAGGCACGTCAGGCGAACAGACGGGCCAGCTGAACATGCGATCGGTAATGGATACCTTTTTGAACAATGAGCCAGGCGAACGTGTTGCATTGGTACCGCTAATGGAGCCACTGGCTGCACGCGTGGGCGGCATGAGTTACCAGGCCATGAGCGGTGATCCAGGTCAATGGAGCGCCAACCTGGCGAAAGTAGGCCAATTGCTCGAGGCAGACGCGCTCGTGCTCGGCTTTGATCATACCTTGCTGGCGGAGGCCTGCGGCGTCCAGGTTCAGTGGCGTGAGGGTAGGCCACTTGTCGCGGCAACCGGAGTTCTGCGACCGGCGGCGGATGTGCTCACCGGGCGCCTGGCTGTGGTTCTTGAAACGCTGGATCGACTCTGTCAGACGGTTCGCAACGACTTCTGTTGTGTCGCTGCCATGTCCGGCCCCTTCACGCTGGCCGCCGACCTGGGTCTGAGCGCCGGGGAGGTCGGTGAATTGAAGCCGGTTATGGTGGAAATTGCCCGAGCCCTGTGTGACAAGAGGCCCGATCTCCTGTTGTTACGGGAGGGGCCGGCCATTTGTGAAGGCGATATAGGAATGACGCAGCGCAAGGCATTCAATACCTTATGCAATGTTGCCAGGTACTTCAATATACCGACCGCCCTGTACGTGGAAGGCTATACGCGGAATACGCTTGCCGGTATCGACAAACTGAAGATGGATTTCTATTTCTTTGGCGAGGCCGCAGAAGGCGCACTCCCCGAGCCTGGGTGGTTCTTGCCGTTGGCGGAGCGTGTCAGGGGGATTGGAGTTGCCCTGCCTTTCGATAATGAGTCAGAAGCCATGAAATTGGCTGAAGACTGCTCAAAAATCCTGGCCGGCAGAAATGTTCTGTTCACCAGCGCGGGGGAGCTTGCTCATGACACGGACCTGGACGTGGCGCGAAAAATTACGGTTGGGCTGAAGTCCCTTTGTTGGCGGAGTCAGTAATGATGGGCAATGATGGCATGCAATTCACAGTTGGAATCGATGTAGGGGGCACGTTTACTGATTTCTATTGTGCCGCGGAGGGCGTGGCAGTGACTACCAAGACTCCCACTACACACTACGACCTGTCTGTAGGTTTTATGCAGGGCATGCGCCAGCTGGCGCAGGAATACGCAGTACCTTTCGAGGCTTTTCTGAGCGACATCAGCTCACTGCGCTATTCAACCACGGTGGGCACCAATGCGCTGATCGAGCGCAATGGGCCTAAGCTGGGCCTGTTCACGACGGCCGGATTCGAGGATACGATTTTCATTGGGCGCGCCCGCAGCTGGGCCGATGGATTGAGTCTGCAACAATGTCGGGACCAGGCCCGCATCCAGAAGCCCGAGCCGCTCATTGAGCCGGAAATGGTGGTCGGCGTCCGGGAGCGTGTCGATTACAGCGGCAAGGTGATTACGCCCTTGCAGCGGCAAGAGGTGCTGGATAAATTGCAGGAGCTGGTGGACAAGGGGGCGCAGGGGTTTGTTGTCTCGCTGCTCTGGTCGTTTATCAACCCCCAGCACGAGCTGATGGTCAGGGAAATCATCGAAGAGGAATATCCAGAGGACTACCTCGGTTCCATGCCGGTGATACTGTCATCGGCGGTTTCACCCAAGGCTGGCGAGTACACACGAACTATGACGGCCGTTGTAAATTCTTATATTCACGGCGTGATGAGTGAAGAAATCAATGCGTTGGCGAACGAGTTACGAGACAACGGTTATACGCGTCCTCTGACGCTTGTGCACAACACCGGTGGCACCAAGAAGGCCTCGCGCACGCGCGCCGTTCTCACCCACAACGCGGGACCGGTAGCTGGCCTGCACGGGGCAGCCACGCTGGGTAAACTCAATGAAGAGCACAACATTATTTTCAGCGACATGGGTGGAACCTCATTTGACATTGGCCTGATAGAAAAGGGTGAGATCAGGACCCACGACTTCATTCCGGTTATTGATCGCTGGCGAACCAATATTCCGGCAATTGAGGTCAAGTCAATTGGTGCCGGAGGCGGATCCATAGCCTGGATTAATGAACTGATGGACAATGCCATGGAGGTCGGTCCGCGGTCAGCAGGCGCCATGCCCGGGCCAGCCTGCTATGACCAGGGTGGGCAGGAGCCGACGGTTACAGATGCGGATCTGTTACTGGGAATCTATAACCCGGAGAACTATCTTGGCGGCGAGATGCTGCTCGATATCGATCTCGCCCGCGATGTCATTGCCGAGAAAATCGCCGGACCACTCGGTATCGAACCAGTCGAAGCCGCATACCGTATTCGCCGGCTGGTGGATGCACGCATGGGTCAGGAGGTGTTCAACGAAGTGGCGTTGAAAGGGCATGACCCGCGCAATTTCGTGCTGTTGGCCTGTGGTGGCGCGGGAGGAGCGCACGCCTGTGGTTATTCGCCCTATATCGGCACGCAAAGGATACTGGTGCCGGGGCAGTCTTCGGTGTTCGGTGCCTTCGGTGCCTCGACGATGCAGATAAAGGAAGTGTGGGAACGCTCGCGGGCAATCAAGATGTTTGACTGGGGTGAGCAGAGGTTTCTGCAGGATCTCGACATCTTTAACAACCTGGTCGCTGCGTTGAAGGATTCGGCGATCCGCGACCTGAGACTCGAGGGTTATGCTGAAGAGCAGATAAGTTTCAAACTTGAGCTGGATATGCGTTATGGCAGCCAGTACAAACTGACCAGCGTTGAAAGTGCCGGTCTGTTTCTGAATAATTCGGGTGACGTCGAAGCTCTTTGTGATTCTTTTACAGATCGCTATGCGCAGATCTACTCTCCCGAGGCAACATTCCCCAGCGGCGGTATCAACGTTGAGACGTTTTTTCTGACCGCCTCGATTATCAAACCAGCGCTTGCGCTGCAGACCACCGAGCCGGCCGGAGCACAGCCCGACAGTGCTGCGCTCCGCTGCCACAGACCGGTGTACTGGGATCCGCAACAGGGATTTGTCGATACGCCGATCTATGAGTTCTCATTGCTGCGATCCGGCAACCAGATTCACGGCCCCGCCATAGTTGAGGCGGCGCAGACCACTTATGTGATTGCGCCGGGGTGGAAGTTCACTGCTGACAAATGGGGAAGCGCAATGATCGAGTCGCTCACCGCAAAGGGGGTTAACTGACATGGCTGCTACCAGTTATGACCGCGACATGGATGTTGTGCAGAGATTACGCCCCGAACCGGTTACCGATCGAGAACAGGCTGCGCAGGAATTGCTGAAGGATATCGACTTCGATATCTTCAAGCACAAGATGCACATGATTGCCCTTGAGGGCAAGGAAACGACAATGAAACTCGGGGCCTCCACCGCCATGCGCTTCGGGGATGTCGCTTTCGGTATCTTTACCGCCCAGGGCGACCTGTCCGTGTGTGCAACCGGGATCTACCACCATGCGGTGCTGGGCCAGATACCGATCAAGTACGTCGTCAAGCATTGGGTGGATGAAGCCTCGGTAGGTGTGTGCGAGGGTGACAGCTTTTTCTATAACGACCCGTTCTACGCCGGTGTACACAACGCGGATATGGGGCTTGCGGTACCGGTGTTTCACGAAGATGAACTGGTGTGCTTTGTCGGTGCTGCCGTACATACCGGTGAGGCCGGGGGAACAGAACCCGGTGGAGTCATTACTTCTGCCAGGAGCAAGTACGACGAGGGCATGCTGATACCGCCAATCAAGATTGGCGAGGATTTTCGACTCAAAGAAGACCTGCTCACCATGATGGCGGCAATGACGCGCGATCAACGAACCATGATCCTGGACATCAAAGCACGCCTGGCCGCTGTTCGAATCGCCGAAAGGCGAATTCAGGAAGTCATTGCGGACAAAGGTGTCGATTTCTTAGTCGGTGGCCTGCGCAGAATTCTGACAGTGACGGGAGAGGCAGCGAAAAAGAAGGTGGCCGAACTCAACGACGGGACTTTTCGCCAGCCCAGGTTCATGGACTCTCTTGGCACGGCGCCGGGCCTGACCAAGGTCAACCTGACAATAATAAAGAAAGGCGAGCGTGTACTGCTGGATTTCAGCAATAGCTCGCCGATGGCCATGGACCGTCCGATCAATACCTATTTTCAGGGCCTGATCGGTTTGACCATGGTGTACTTCTGCGGCTGGCTGTTTCACGACCTGCCAGCCAACAACGGCTTGCTGGAAACACTCGAGTGGAAATTCCCCGACAACAGCCTGGTCAATTCAAAAGGGGATGCGCCGACCTCGCTGGCGCCGTCAACACAAATCTGCTTTTCGCAAGGTATGTTTCTGTGCGGCGCGCGTATGACTTACAGCCACGATCCGTCACGGGCTGTTGCCGCCTGGTTCAGTGGTTTCGCGATACCGAATTTCGGCGGCCTGAACCAGAAGGGTGAACCGATTGCCGATATCACGCCGGAGATCAATGCAACGGGTTGCGGCGCGCGCCACGACTGCGATGGGGTTGATGCCGCTGGTGCTTTCTTCGCTACCATGAGCGACTGCGGTGATATCGAAACGACTGAGGAAGACCGGCCTTTCGTTTATACGTTTCGCAACCTGTTCAACAATTCCTACGGCCACGGTAAGTACCGTGGAGGCGCCGGACTCGGTTTTGGCCTAGTTGTGCACGATACGCCGATGCTGGTCATGGGGGCCATGGGCGGAGGGTCCCGCTTCCCGACAACGCTCGGGCTTTTTGGCGGTAACGCCGTGCCGCCGACCTTTGTGCAGTATGTGCACGAGAGCAACATGACTGCACTGATGTCCGCGGCCGATAGCAGTCTGCCCGCTAATCTGGCGGACGTTTATGAACCGACAAATCCGGAGAACGGTGATCGACACTTCAATGAGACCAATATGACGGTTCGCCCGTTCGCCAACGGTGATACGTATTATCTCGGTGTCGGCGGTGGCGGTGGCTATGGCGATTCGATTGAACGTGACCCGGCCGCGGTGATCCGGGACCTGCGCCGGGGGCTGGTGACACACTGGGCGGCACGCAACGTCTATCACGTGGCCTACGACGAGGACAGTCTGCGGCTTGATGCGAAGGCCACTGATGCGCTCCGGCTTCAGGTTCGTCAGGAACGAAAGCGCCGTGGTAAATCCTATGCGGAATTTGTTGAAGATTGGGAGAAACTCTCTCCACCGGCGGAGTTGCTGACCTATTACGGGTGTTATCCTGATCCTGATCCTGATCCTGATCCTGATCCTGATCCTGAGACTGGATTGGCCTCACAGAATCCGATGTCTGGTCAGGAATCTCAAGCATGACGGGTGCGGCGACTGATCTGACGACCCGCGAACTGCTTGCCAGGCAACTCGATATCCTATTCGGGACGTGGTTAGCACGGGAGAGGAGATAAAATGAGCACCGCGAGTGAAGAGACGACGACTAATCACAGTGATCTGCCGCCAGTGGCTGATGGTATCTTCGCGGTGTCGGCAGAGGACCCGAACCGGTTTGAACTTGTCGGCGGCCATTGTCAACGCTGTGATGACTATTCATTCCCCCGATCAATGCACTGTTGCCACTGCCGGGCGGAAACTGATGAACACAGCCTGGGTTCAGACGGTAACATCTACAGTCTTGCCGTTGTACGAATCAAACCACCGCTAGGATTACCGCGACCCTACGCGGTTGCCTACATCGATCTCGAGGCTGTGCCACTGCGTGTGTTCTGCCTGCTGGACCCTGTTCAATGTGAGGACGCGGTAATTGGTGCAGGGGTGCGGTTGTCGGTGGGGCCGCTTGGGGTCAACAACGCAGGGCAGGATTGCTTGCGACCTTTTTTCAAGCTGATCGCGGAAAACGAGGATAATTGATTCATGGTCAAGATTATTGGCGCAAGTGTCACGTCGTTCGGCCCCAGACCGGATCAATCCATAACCTCCATGGCCATTGAGGCTGGTCTCTCCGCAATGCGTGACGCGAACGCTGATTATGCCGACGTGGGCGCAGGTTTTTTCTCGAATGCGCTGGGCGCCAAGCTCTTCGGTGACATGACTATTGGTCAAAATGTCTTTGCCGAGCTTGGCCTGAACCGAATTCCGGTGGTCAACACGGAAAATGCCTGTACTTCCGGATCAACAGCATTTTATCTTGCCCAGCTATGTATTGCCGCGGGTCAGTCAGATCTGGCCCTGGTCATTGGTTCCGAAAAGATGTGTGTGCCCCAGATGGGACTGATTGACTCCGGGGCAAACGAGCTTGAAACCCTGCTGGGCATGGTGACACCGGCCGGTTTTGCCATGCGGGCGCAGCGCCATATGCACGAATATGGAACGACCCCGGAGCAAATGGCTGCGGTGACCGTTAAGAGTCGGCAGCACGCGGCACTCAACCCGCTTGCCCAGTTCCGGAAACCGGAAACCTTGTCGATGGTCCTGGATTCACCGATGATTGCCGATCCGTTAACACGCTCGCAGTGCTGCCCGATCGCCGATGGTGCGGCTGCGCTGCTTCTGGCCAGCGATGACTATGCCGCGGGGCTCGATCGAACCGTTCGGCTCGATGCGGCGGTGCTCAGTTCGGGTTCCTACGAGAATGGAGCCGATATCGGTCGCTGGGAGACCGATAGCAGAACAGCGGCGCTGGCTTATGAGCAGGCCGGCATCGGCCCGGAGGAGCTCGACCTGGTGGAATGTCATGATGCATTCACCATTGCCGAGATCGTCCACTATGAGGGACTGGGCTTATGTGGTCCCGGTGAAGGCGGTGCCCTGGTGGAATCCGGTGCGACCTCGCTGGGTGGTCGTATCCCGGTGAATGTCTCCGGTGGGTTGTTGAGCCGCGGCCATCCGGTCGCTGCCACGGGAATTGCCCAGATAGCGGAGCTGGTACTGCAATTGCGACAGGAGGCGGGCTCGCGTCAGGTGGAGAATTGCAGAACCGGTCTCGCTCACTGCATGGGTGGGGATCGTAAGGGAGATACGAAGTCATGCACCGTAGTTGTCTTGTCCAGATAAGAGTGCAGTGTGCGCAGACTGCGGAAACTGTGATCGGGTGCCGGCGTTTAGATTATTGACAGTTGGGCAGTTCGTTTTGAACAGCAGATAACAGAAAGGGTAATGTGATATGGGGCGCGTAGAGGACAAAGTAGCGGTCGTCACGGGTGGTGCAGCTGGCATCGGCCGGGCAATCGCCGAGATGCTTGCCGCCGAGGGGGCCCGTGTTGTTATTACCGATGTTAACAGTGATCAAGGCGAAGCGGCGGCGGCAGCGATTGGCGGGGACGTTGTCTTCAGAGTACATGATGTCGCCAACGAGGCGGCCTGGATCGATGTCATCGCGGATACCGTGAACCGTGCAGGGGGGCTGGATATACTCGTCAATAATGCTGGCATCGGCAGCCCCAATGTCAGGCCCGAGCATGCTGACCTGGCGACATGGCAAAGAGTGCAGAGCGTCAACCTGGAAGGCACCTTTCTTGGATGCAAACACAGCCTTCCCGTTATGCGGGGGGGCAACGGTGGTTCCATAGTCAATATATCCTCTATCGCGGCATTCGTGCCGACCGCAAACGACCTGGTGTATGGCGCGTCAAAGGCCGCTGTTCTGCAGTTGACGCGTTCCTTGGCGATGCATTGTGCCAAGGACAGATCAAATATCCGAGTTAATTCGATCCATCCTGGCGCTATCCGAACCAAGGGTGTTGAGGGGCGGCGTTCACCGGAAATCCTGCGCCAGGTTGAGAGTGGTATTCCCATGGGGCACATGGGCGAACCGGACGACATCGCCTATGCGGCGTTATACCTGGCATCTGATGAATCGAAATACGTAACCGGATTGGCGATGATCGTGGATGGTGGTTGTGTACTTGCACCGATTCCACCTTCAGCCCCGGACCACTAATTAAAACAACGCAATCTACATCAAAGGTGAAATAAAGATGAGCTTTGGACTCGATGAGAAAGTCGCTTTGGTATTTGGCGCCGGTTCCTGTGGACCAGGCTGGGGAAATGGCAAGGCGGCGGCGGTAGCCTATGCACGCGCGGGGGCCTCGGTTGTTGCCGTGGATCTAGACATTGAGCGTGCGGACGAAACCCGATCAATAATTGAGCAGGAAGGGGGCAACTGCCTGGCCTTAAAGGCGGATGTAACGAAGGCCGGTGAGGTCGAAGAGGCTGTAGCAAGAACAGTGTCGGCGCATGGACGGATCGATATTCTTCATAGCAATGTGGGTATCGGCGATATGGGAAACCCGATCGACCTGGCTGAAGATGACTGGGACCACGTTATTGACACCAATCTCAAGAGTATCTTCCTGATTTGCAAGCACGTGTTACCTATCATGCTCGAGCAGGAAAGCGGAGTGATAACCTGTATCTCTTCAGTAGCCAGCCTGGGGGTTCGCTCCCCTGAACTCATCGGCTATAACGTGACCAAGGCCGCGCTAAACCATTTCACCCGGACCATTGCTATCGGCTACGCGGCCAGGGGTGTTCGCGCTAACGCCATTCTTCCCGGTCTGATGAACACGCCGATGATCTACCACGTAAAGGGACATGTGGCGCAATACGGGGGTGAAGAGGCGATGGTCAGCTCACGCGATGCGCAGTCACCGACGGGTAAAATGGGCGACGCCTGGGACGTCGCTCACGCCGCCGTGTTCCTGGCATCCGACGAGGCGAATTACATTAACGGCGTGATTCTGCCGGTCGATGGCGGTCTGAGTTGCGGAATATGATTGTAATGGCGTCGCGGGGCGGTGACCTGGATGGGACTCCGGCTGTTGTGATACCGGCGTTATTAACAAGAGATCGACGGATTAACGGCACAGGCATGGTCCGCGTTGTGGCCGTGGTTGTTCTGCTCTTTTCCCCCTGGTTTGTATGGGCAGACGGTCTGCGCAATATCTTCGATGCCCGCGTTCCGATGCGCGATGGCGTTGAGCTCTCTGCCGATATATGGCTACCGGCGGTTCAGAAGAAATATCCGGCGATCCTGATTCGCACGCCCTATGTGAAGGCAGCGGGACGCCTTGTCGCCTTCCCGCGCAAATTTGCCGAATGGGGGTATGCGGTGCTGCTCCAGGACGTTCGCGGCCGGGGCGATTCGGACGGTGCCTTCCTCGGCGGCAGTGAAGGCAACGACGGTGAAGGCAACGACGGCTACGACACCATCGAATGGATCGCCAGGCAGCCCTGGTCCAACGGTGACGTGTGCATGATGGGTCTATCCTATCTGGGGGCTGTGCAGTGGGCGGCGGCGCGGCAAAGCCCACCCCATCTCAAGTGTTTCGCTCCCACTGCAACCGGCGCCCAGTTCGGCGTCATGTACATCGGCAACGCCTTCAGCATGGATATGATGCAGTGGATGAACTACACCTCGGGGCGCATGGATCAGCGTGCCGTCGGTGCGACACTCAACTGGGACCGGATTTACGCGCACCGGCCCCTGGCGACAATGGACCAGGCGATGGGCCGTAGTATTCCGCTGCTTGCCAGAATACTGACTCCAAGCGACTCTGATTACGATCCGGTGGTTGGCCGCCGGCTTGGGCCCGAGGATTTCCGCAACATCGACCTGCCGGCGCTGCACGTGACCGGCTGGTTCGATAGCGCCCAGACCAGCACCTTGGACCTGTGGCACGGCATGGCGGCGCACTCGCCGGCCAGCGACAGACAATACCTGCTTATCGGGCCGTGGAACCACCCGCAGACCTTCTTAGGGGGAGCGACCAGCGCCGGTGAGTTGGAGTTCAGTGACGATTCGGTGGTCGACGTGATGGCCCTGCATGCCAATTTCTACGCCCATTACCTGAAGGGCGAGGCGGCAGGCTTCGATTTTCCCCGGGCGCGGGTCTATGTCACCGGTGCCAATCGCTGGCGTGATTTCGAC
>Ga0208274_1001113_pt1 | contig 12808 bp, 13 predicted proteins | sample ETNtaG_22_FD_185755 | JGI IMG/M metagenome (GOLD analysis project Ga0208274, IMG submission 185755) | Marine microbial and viral communities from oxygen minimum zone, Eastern Pacific Ocean - ETNP201306SV43 (SPAdes) (version 2) | ecosystem: Environmental > Aquatic > Marine > Oceanic ... | reverse complement strand
GTTTTAGGAGTATCTCTTTCTCTGACTAAGAGCAGAAAATACTACGCCAAATATTCCCTTTCATACCGGTTTTTTCGCTTATATATTTACCAATTCCTTCAGTTCCAAAAGCCCCCCCCCATCGCAAATTAGGTCCTTCTAATACTTATCAAAATGGCTAAGCAAGTTGATCAATACTAGATTTCGCTTGACTTATTAACACCCTGAGATAGGTTATATACTCTCTTTTCCCTCCAACATAGATAATATTATTAATACTCTATAATATGTCAAGTCTATTTGGTGTTACATAGCAATCAGAAACTATTTTTGTATAAGTGTATTCTGTGGCAGAAAACAACCAGTTTCTGTTTCTATAAATGTTAGCTTAACACCGCCTTATGATAGAATTTTTTGCATCTTAAAAAAGGATGATAATCAATGAGCTTAGTTAATACGTGGGTAGGATACTTAACACTGCTTTTATTCTTAATTGCCTATCTTCTTGTCGTTTTTGAAGAAAAGATTCAATTAAAGAAATCCAAGCCGGTTGTATTGATAGGGTGTATCATGTGGCTGTGTATTGGTGTTTATGAAATAAAGCACGAAGCTCATCATGCCAGTATATATTCCTTGAAAGAGGGCAGTACAGTACATTATGAGGTGAGGCAAGAAGGAGGAGCCCTCGAATATGTTGAGCATCTTGTTTCAGAGATTGGAGCACTCTTTTTCTTCCTCCTGGTTGCCATGACTTACATCAATACTCTCAGTTCTTTAAATGTATTTCAGGCCCTGCGTGCCTGGCTGTTGTCTAAAGGGTTGGGTTTTAAATCACTATTCTGGGCAACAGGAATCATAACCTTTTTCCTGTCTCCCGTAGCAGACAATTTGACCAGTGCCCTGCTTATGTCAACAGTAGCGCTTGCGGTAAGTGACGGTAACAGAAAGTTTATCGTACCGGCATTTGTCAATATCATAGTTGCAGCTAATGCCGGTGGCGCCTGGAGCCCTTTTGGAGATATTACTACTCTGATGGTATGGACGTCCGGAAAGGTGGAGACTCTTAAATTTTGCTATCTGATGATCCCGTCTATTGTTAACTGGTTCATCCCGGCGCTTATCATGAGCTTTTTTCTCCCAAAGGGGAAACCATCCGGCCCAAAGGAAAGGATGGCAATGAAACCGGGTGCCAAAAGGTGTATGCTTTTCTTTGCACTATCGATTGCCACAGCGGTCTCTTTTCACCAGTTTTTAGATCTTCCTCCTTTTCTGGGTATGATGACCGGTTTGGGATATCTTATGTTTGCGCAGTACTACATGATGAAGTGGGGAGAAAAAGCTTTCTTGAAAAAATTGGGTCTCAAGGAAGAGAGACGCAAGGTTTCCCGTTATGAATTCTTTAAACAGGTGGAGCAGGTGGAATTTGACACCCTGCTTTTCTTCTTTGGTGTTCTGACTGCTGTGGGTGCATTGTCGTACGTTGGTTTTCTTGCACTCGTTGGAGGAGGGTTTTATTCATTTATGGGAGATACCTATGCAAATACGGCAGTCGGTATCCTTTCAGCTATTGTTGACAATATCCCCATTATGTACGCAGTCTTAAATATGGATTTGGGGATGGGACTGGACCAGTGGCTCCTCGTAACCTTAACCGCTGGTGTGGGAGGCAGCCTGCTGTCGATAGGTTCAGCTGCAGGCGTGGCTGTGATGGGAATTAACCGTGAGAATTACACGTTTTTGTCCCATCTGAAATGGACACCTGTAATTGCCCTGGGTTATGTCGCAAGTATCTTTACCTGGTGGTTGGTGACAATGGGCATGCGATGAGAGAGAAGACCAGAAATAAATAAGGGTTCTATTTTGTAGTTGAACTTTATCCATAATCTAAATTCGTAAATCTCAAATCGTAAATCTGAAATTCTGTTCCGGCTCGTTCGGGTAATTTTTGCCTTTTTTACAAAAATGTTCTGCCTGAAACAATATATATTATCAGGTATGCAAGTAAAAATCCCATTACCCAGATTACAGTTGTGCCAACATGCGAGTATCTGATTACGTCTCCGGGATAGTCAGTTAATCCTTCTGCTATTCGTTTTCTTATCCTTTCTACCTTTTCTTTAGTAAATGACTCCTCAAATAACGCAATCGCTATATTGTTGCCCGCCACCTTTAAAGCCGCCAGTGGATTCCTGCTGAACCATATAAATGCTTGAGGTATGGTTACAAAAATTGTGGTCTTAACCTGATTACCAAACCAGGCCAACGGATTTTCCAAAAGCCAGAGAAATCCGGCAGCACCCTTCCTATAGAGCCAGTCCGCATCGACATTGAGAGCCCTTATTTCTGACGGGTAGATTGCCGATAGGTAAAGGAGTGTGAATGCCAGCGCTGAAAACATTAGCAACTGAAGTTGAGATATTACATGTGACATCGTGTAAGGTACATAATCAACAGGGAAAGGTAGAATACTGTAAAGCGTAGCCGGAAAAGCGCCTATAAAAATGCATAACGCTGCAGCAATACCCATGGCTATTAACATATTAAGAGGAGCTTCCTTTGTCCTGATACCGGAATCATGCCCAAAAAATGCGAAAAAGGGTATCTTAATCCCTGAATGGTGAAACACTCCCGCAGAGGCAAACACGAGAGTAAACCAGGTAATAATCAAATGTTTATCTGCAGCAGCAGACATTACCATCGATTTGCTTACAAAGCCGCTGAAAAGAGGGAATGCAGATATTGATGCTGCACCGACTATACAAAAAATACATGTCAAAGGCATGGTCCTGTATAATCCTCCTAAGTCCGTAGCATTAATTTTCCCCGTACGATACATTACTGCACCCATAGACATAAAAAGGAGAGACTTATACAATATATGTGCAAAGGCATGTGCGGCTGTCCCGTTTATTGACAACTCAGTTCCGATTCCTATCCCAACTACCATAAACCCAACCTGGTTAATAAGACTGTAAGAAAGTACCCTCCTGAGGTCATTTTCAATTACTGCAAAGAAAATGGGAAATGCTGTCATCAATGTACCAATCCAGATAAGGGCTTCCGTTCCGGGAAATGACCTTGCCAGGACGTATACGGCTGTTTTTGTTGTAAAGGCACTTAAGAATACAGTACCGAGGATCGTAGACTCCGGATAGGCGTCAGTAAGCCATGAATGAATAAATGGCCAGGCACAATTTACTCCAAATCCGAAAAATATAAAATATGATCCTAATCCATTTAATCCTATGTAGCCAAATTCAATAGAACCATTTTCGTAAATATATAAGATTATTCCTACCAGGAGGATGACACCGCCAAAGAAATGGACAAGAACATATCTGAGCCCTGCCTCGGTTGATTTCTTTGTTCTTCGCGCCCAGATAAGCAAAACTGAACCAATAGTCATCATTTCCCAAAAGCAGAAGAGTGAGATGAGATCTCCTGCGAAGACAGCGCCTATGGCACAGCCGGCATAAAAAAGACCTGCCATAAACTCGTTATCTTTTTTCATATTAATACCGTAAAGTATCGTTAAGAAGGCAATAATATGAAATATGTATCCCCAGACCAGACTAAGCCTGTCTATTTTGCAAAATATGATCTGATAATCCAGAAAACTGATGACACCGTGTGTGCCCTCAGGTATAAAAATAAGATTAACGAAGCTTAAAACCGGTAGAAGCAGAAGATATATACTTTTTACCCTTCCCCTTAACAAGGGAACAATAAATGTCCCCGCAATAAATATTAGTCCCGGAGGGATAACATTAATCATAGTAATCTTCGCTCCTTTTAACAATTTTGCGCAATATAAACTTCGCTGCCAGAACAAGACCTACACATGCAACAAATCCATAAGCGGCATAAAACCCTGACCACTCTTCCCATGAAAAATGAGCGTGCTTGAGAACAAAAAAATTAATTATTACAAGTACCAGACAACTTCCAAAAAGGAACGTCAGGAGTATCTTTACATTTCTCGGATTATCAAATAAATATTTTTTACTCATATAAGAACTCCTTTAATTACCGATTTTCACACTAGTGTTCTTTGTGACTCTCTGTTTTTGTGTGATTATTCTTTTCATAATCTGTATGTTCAACTTTTCCTGTAATAATTGTTATTGCGAGATATATTATGCCTATGGCAATTACTGCATAATAGACTAACCCGTAACCAGGTGTAGGTTCATGGCTTAATTCCATTATCTCTTCTTTTTCCATAACAACCCCACTTTTAGTTAAAAAAGGATAAAAACCCTAATTTCGATGTTAAAAATATTAATTTAAACCTGCCACAACCATCTTCGCCAGGTCAAGGAATAAAGATGGTACAAAGAATAATGACAGTGTTCCTATGGCCGTTACTACTAAAGGCACTACCATAATGACTGGGGCCTCATTTCTTTCCGCAGTTTCTCCCTGCGGTAATTCCTTAAAGAATGCCTTATATACTATAGGGAGAAAATAACAGGCATTAAGTATTGAGCTTACTACCAGGACGGCAATTATCGGTATTTCCCCTGTTTCTATTACACCCTTGGCCAGATACCACTTGCTTATAAAACCGCCAAGAGGAGGAATTCCGATTAGTGAAAGTGCGGCCAGGGAAAAGGCAGCCATTGTAAAAGGCATCTTCTTCCCAATCCCGTCAAGTTCGCTTATTTTTGTCTTATGAGTCACAGCATATATAGACCCTGCACAGAAAAAGAGCGTTATCTTCCCAAAGGCATGAATTACGATATGCATGATACTCCCCGTAATGCCTGAGGGCGTAAGAAGGGCAACACCGAATATTACATATGAAAGTTGGGAGACGGTTGAATATGCAAGTCTTGCCTTCAGATTATCCTGCCGGAGGGCGATTACAGAGGAAACTATTATGGTAAATGATGCACAGTAAGTAAGGGCTGTACCAAGCCTGAGTTCATTTAAGAGGTTGATCCCGAATAAATGAAGGACTATCTTTACAACAATAAAGATACCCGATTTAACAACTGCCACCGCGTGCAAAAAAGCGCTCACAGGTGTGGGGGCAACCATTGCGCGTGGAAGCCATGCATGAAACGGCATCATTGCCGCTTTTGAAGTCCCGGCTATAAAGAGGCCAAAGGTAACTATCAAAAATATGTCACTTAACCCTTTCTCCCTTGCGTCATTGAATATACCCTGATTCGAAAAATCCAGCGTACCTGTTGCATAATATGTCAGGAAGGTGGCACTCAGGAAAAATGCCACAGATGTACCAAAGAGGAAAACAAAATAAACTTTTGCTCCCTGCCGCGCTTCAGGCGTCTCCTTATGTGCGACGAGGGCGTAAGTGGAGAAGGTAATCATTTCGTAAAAAAGATAGGTTGTGAATATATTTCCGGAAAACGCAACACCTATAGTTGCGGATATTGCGACTGCAAAACAGATAAAATATCTTGTTTGCGCATGTTCATTCAGGGTTCGTACATAACCGATAGAATAGAATGACGTAAGGATCCAGAGAAAGGATGCAGTAAGGGCAAAGAATATCCCCAGGGCATCGATCCTGAAACTGATATCAAGCCCCGGAAGGAGGGTTACGATAGGACATTCTATGACCTTGCCGTCAAGTATCGTCGGAAGCATAGAGACGATCAAACCAAATTTGGTAAGAGAGGCCAGGATCGTCCACGATTCCCGCAGGTTTGGTTTATTGTTGAATATAATTATAAGGGCAATGGCACAGAGCGGTACGACCATTGCCAGAAAAGGTATGGATGAATAAACTGTTTCCACTGTTAATTTTTCCTCAAGTTAAAATAATTAAGGAATTATTTAATCCCATAATTCCTTAATCCTTTAATTACTCAATTTTCTTTTATTGCAACAGCATAACAGCCGCCTTCTCGGCGACATACAGAGGCGCAGTTGCGCTGATTCCAAAATATATACAAAGCGCGGCAAGGGCCATCGTAGGCCCCAGCATAATCCAGGGCGCTTCAGAATACTGGGATTTGTGATCCGTAATTTCGGCCCCACCGTCTGTATACTGTAATGCTTGTTCCGGTAATTCATCAGGGAAGTATATATTTACGATAATTCTCCAGACATATACCGCCGCAAGCAGAGAACCAGTAATTATTACGGGAATAAGGTACCACATACCGGCATTCAGCGCACCGATAGCAATATACCATTTACTGACAAAGCCGACTGTAAGAGGGACACCCATCATAGAAAGTCCCGCAACTGTAAAGACGCCCATGGTAAACGGCATTTTTTTACCCATCCCCCTTAATCCTGAAATATCTTCTATACCAGTCTTGTAAACAATACAGCCTACAACCATAAACAATGCGCCTTTCATCAATGCATGATTCAGTATATGGATAATACTCCCGGTCATTGCTAACTGGTTGGCAAGGACTGCACCCAGGACTATATACCCTATCTGTCCAATACTTGAATACGCTAGCATCCTTTTAAGATTTGTCTGTGTAATGGCAAGCGCAGAACCTGCAATTATTGCGATCGAAGAGACAACAATTAATATATTCGCAATAGGGATAAAATGTATATCAAACTCTATCCTGAAAACACCAAATATGATCCTTAACATTGCATAAACGCCAACCTTTGTCGCTGTTGCAGCCATTATGCAACTCACAACTGAGGGGGCATGTGTATAGGCACCGGGCAGCCATGCATGTAAAGGGAATAAGGCAAGTTTCAGGCTAAGTCCTACCGTGAAGAATGCGAGGGCAACCAGTACCATCTTTGAGTGAAACAGTGCCGGCAATCTTTCCTGTAGATCAGCAATGTTAAGGGTACCTGTTGCCATATAGATGTAACCGATACCGATTAGTATAAATGTGGCGGCAATGGTGCCCAGTATAAGATAATTAAAGCTTGCTACAACGGCCTCCCTTTTCTTTCCTATGGCAATCAGGGCATATCCTGCAAGAGATGAGATCTCTAAAAATACATATATATTGAAGACATCACCCGTTATTACTATACCCATGAGTCCTGTGATGAAGAGCATATATATGCTGTAAAACGTCGATATCTTCTCTTCATCAATCTCCATCTCTATGCTCTTCTTTGAATAAAGAGAAACAATAAAGGCAATAAACGAAACAACTACCAGCACAAATGCATTCAGGTAATCAATCGCATACTCTATCCCCCAGGGTGGTTCCCAGCCTCCTAACCAGTAACTTATCCTCCCTGTATCCAGGACAGTCATAAGGAGTGAAATAGAGATTAGAAAGCAAAAGAATGTTATGGTTGATGCAATAATCCATGGGATAAGCCTGTTTAATCTGCCTGTCAGGGGGATTATAAGTGCAAAGATAAGAGGAATGACTATTACGAGAACCGGTAACTCTTGAATGAATTTCATGCTATGCTATGTTGCTCCTATCGATATCTAGTTTTTGCTTTTCCAGGATCCTATCTTCTTCAATCGTTCCATATTCTTTGTGGATGTTTATTATCAGGGCAAGTGCAACTGCAGTTGTGCTTACACAAACAACTATAGCGGTAAGGATAAGCACATGAGGGAGAGGGTTATCATAAACATGGCTCTTATCCCACAATATAGGGGCAGTTCCATGTTTAACCTTGGACATTGCAATGTAAAATAGAAAGACTGAGATCTGAAAGATATTTATGCCTATAACTTTTTTTATAAGATTCCTCGAAGATAACGTTGCATAAAGCCCTATCATCATGAGGAATATAACTACTAAATAATAATATTTTGTCTGAATTATGTTAATTATATCAGCCATAATTAACTATCGGTTCTTTCTTTCTTTGCTGTTTCAAAGAATATTGTTATCATCACAAAAGCAACTGTGATCCCCACGCCTATTTCAATACCATACATACCTAAATGGCTTGCAAGATGATGCGAACCCAGAGGGAGTTCTGCATATTCCAGGTATGCTCCTCCTGCTAATATGCAAAGTATCCCGATCCCCGCATATAACAAAGCACCTGTTGATACAAAAATGTCGCTGACTTTCTGCGATATCCTCTTTCTGCCTTCATCCATACCAAATGCAATTACATAAAGAATTATGCTTGCCCCTAAAATTACACCCCCCTGAAAGCCGCCGCCGGGGCCGAGGTCACCATGAGCAATAACATAAAATGCATACAACTGGATAAACGGTGTAAAAAATTTTGCAATAATTCGTACTATAATATGCTCTTTCATGTTTTTATTCTTAATTGACGTAGGGGTTCAAAATCTTGAATCCCTACAAAGACATCATTTGTCTGCATGTAGTAAGCAGAATCATAGAAATGGAAACCTAAAGGCTTCCGCTACGGTCTGCTGGTTTATGGCGAAATCTTATCTTTTTTACTCCTCCTCAGCAGTAATATAACAGATATGCCGGCGGTGAAGATTACCGTTGTTTCTCCGAGTGTATCGTATCCCCTGTAACTTGCAAGTACTGCGGTGACCATGTTATTAATACCTGTATCATGGTGGGTTTCCTCTATATATCTCGGAGACACATGTTGATTAGTAGGCGCTTTAGGGTCTCCAAACTCCGGCATGTCAATCGTTCCATACACAAGGACTGCTCCTGTTACTATTACAAGAACGAGAGACATTATCTTTAAAAATAAGGCTGAAGGTTTTTTTCTTTGTCCTTTTGTATAATGGTATTCGTACCTTTTTGTCCTGCTCAATGCGGCAATCATTAATACAGACGTAATCCCTGCCCCAACAGATGCCTCAGTAAAGGCAACATCAACCGCGTTCAACCTGGTGAAAATAGTCGCCATTATAAAGCTGTATACACCAAGTATAATAGTTGCACTCAGCAGGTCTTTCATAAAAAGTGCAAAAATAGCGCAGGCCACTATAATGAGAAGCAGTAAAATATCAATCATTTTTGTAATACCATGGATATGTCATAGAAATATTTTCAGCCTTTGGCTTTGGATTACTCCAGTACACCATCACTTCTTCTCCTTTTTCTTCCAGGGTATAACCCCTTTTAAAAATGCAGCCTGTGCAACAGCATGTGTTGCTGTTGGGCTTGCGATAAAGATAAATACCATTATGATCAGGAGCTTAACACTTATCAGAGAGAACCCCTCATATACCATCAGGCCTATAAAGATAAGTGCCTGTCCGACGGTATCAGTCTTTCCTGCAGGATGTAACCTGGAGAAAAAATCAGGAAACCTTACAATACCGATGGCGGTTACGACAACAAAGAAACATCCTAAACCTAAAAAAACTCCGCATATTATTGTTCTAATATCCATGGTTAAATTTCTTAATCCAATCTCCCCATTTCTCTATATTTAAGAAAAGCTATTGTTGCAATAAAGTTTATTAAAGTATAAACCACAGCCAGATCAAGAAAATGAGGACGGCCATATGCGAATCCAATAAGCACTAAAATGACTACAGCCTTGGTACCTATTGCATTTGCTGCAAGGACCCTGTCATATACCGTTGGTCCTTTTATCGCCCTATAGAGCGTTAACATAATTGCAAATGTCACTACAATTGATGCAATATCAAACACTCTTTTCTCCCTCAATTTTCATAACCTCTCCCTCTATCTTCTTAACCTTTCGTTGCATTTCTCCGCCGATAATACCTTCGGCTGATTTTTGCCAGATTGCATGGATGATAAACTCTTCCCTGTTTGCCTCTACTGTCACCGTACCGGGTGTAAGTGTTATCGAGTGGGCAAGGGTTACAATCCCAAGGTCTGTCTTCAGGTCGTTTTTAAAATGGACAAGCTGCGGGTCTATCAGCGGCTTTGGGTTAAGGACAAGATATGCAATTTCAACATTTGCCAGGATAATTTCCCACAGCAACCAGGGTATATACACAATAAACTTGAAAACCCTTCCGGTTTCAGTCTTTAAATCAGCCTTCCCTACAAAGATGTCATGTGAAAGGTATGCGACAATAAGACTTGCTACGACCCCTGAAGTTATAAGGATAAACGTAAACTCACCGGAAAGAAGTATCCAGAATATAAACATTGCTATGGCAGTTATTAAAAAACTCATGTCTTAACCTCACTTAAAAGTATAAGGTAATTAAAATCTTGTACATCGAATTGCTATCCTCATCCCGCTAAAAATGCGTAAACTGATTAGTATGGCAGATAACATGCCGTTGTTTTTAGATAAAACAAGGGAAATGTAAGGTGCGGTAAGCATGCACCTTACGTGTATAAGCACAAAAATAAGAGAAGACTATAACAAAAACATGGCTAATATAACAAAAGTATGGCTAAATTCAACCGTTATATTGAACCAAAAGAGACAAATGGATGTATTCTTTTTGTAAGTTCTCAATAAACTGAAGGAGATCTCCTTTTAATCAATAAATTTTTGACCATTCCATTTTCTATCCATGAAAAGGAACAGGTTTTCCTTAATTAATTGAGAACATACCGGTTTCTTTTTAATTGCGTCGTGTTATATATTGATGTATATTTGCAGATAACAAATTGAATAAATTTTGCTTCCTTCAAATAAAGAATGTCTTCTATCTATTGGAGAAACGTATATGAAGAAACTGTTTATTTTGTGCATCTTTACCCTGACATTTCTTTTCCCATGTATTAATGGTTTTTCTGATATTCTAAAGGATTTGAAAAACTTTGAGGAATCTTTAAGTGATTGGGTAGTGCAGACTAATGAATTGAACAAAAGGCTCTCAGAACTGGAGGGTGAGCGTGATTCCAGAGAAAAGCAAGTTGCAGATTACAACCAGGGTGTGGCTGACATAGGAAATCTGATAGTCGAGCTCGATGCCAAGGTTGACAAGGTTTCGAAAATGAGCTCTCTGGCAGGTGTAAAAGATATCGTAAAATCATTCGAAGGAACATTGGATGTGTTTAAACAAAGATTTTCTGAAATGGCAAAAAGATTAGAAGACCAGGAAGTTAAGACGGCAGTACTTGAAAGGATATATCGAACTTCCCAGAAACCGGTAGAGACCTTGATCAGTTCTATAGATGAGCAGAAGAGTGTTATCAACAAACTGACAGAAAAACTTGAAAAGCAGGAAAAAGTAATTCTCTCTATGGAAGAGAGTTTAAAGAGACAAACATCTCCTGCCGAATCTTCTACAAAAGATATTGAAGAACTAAATGCCAGATTAAGTAAACTGGAATCTGGAGTTATAGTACAAAAAGAGGAGTCAAAAGATATTTCAAAAGAGGTACGTGAGAAAGCTGAAACAGGAAAAGATGTTGTGGTTTCAGAAGAATCTCCCAAAAAAACTGAAGAAGGGAAAATAGATTCGTCTGCGAAAGTTCAACCAGAGGAAGCAGAAGCGCCTCCCGAGAAAGTAGCTGAGGCTGACGGATATATGGATATAGGGGGAGGTTTCCTTATTAAAAACATGAAGCTGAAATCATTTGGTTCATCAACCCAGATAAGGGGTGAATTAATGAACAAAACTGACAGAGGCTACGGTATGATAGATTTTAAAGTTCAGGCCTTTAATAAAGAAAATGGTTTTTTAGGAGGTCATGAATTCTCCGTTTATAGATTTAAAGAGGGTAAAACTAAAATTTTTGAAGAAGTAATAACAGGGGTAGAAATTAAGGAAATTGCCATGTATGCCATCTATCCCGCCCGGATGCAATTAGTTTCAGATACGGGTGAAAGCACGATCAAGATGTTCGAAAAGGAAGTGAAGGTTGCAAAAGCTGACACAAAAGAGGCAGCGCCAGAAGATTTAGAAGAGTTGTTATTTGAGGAGGGGAAGGGGGGGGTGGCAGAAGAACTGGAAGGTTTGAAAAGCGTAGGTAATGGGTTTTATGCCGGGAACGTTTCTTTTAACGGCTTCGGTTCTTCTTCTACCGCGACGGGTGTGATCAAAAACAATTCAAAAAATTACTTTCAAAATGCTTCGTTTGTTATGAAAATATACAGTAAGGCATACGGGATGATCACGAGTTTTGATTTTTCAGTAAGGAGGATTAAGAGTGGAGAGATGAAGACTTTCGAAGAGATTGTTGCGGGTGTAAACCCCGTTGATATTAGCAGGTATGAGATTGCGTTTAAGAACTCTTACTAAACGCGTTTTCATTTATTAAGACGTAGCACCTGCCTGCCGGTAGGCAGGGAAACCTTTTTATCCGACGGTTTGTTTGGCGGGCAGGTTTCCATGATTACTATATGATAATGGAAGGCCAAAGCCTTCCTCTACTGAGACACCGGAAATTCTTCAGTAAAGGATTCCCATTCCTTATCGATTTTGTCTTGTAGTTCTTCGGGTACTACAGGTTTTTCTTCTTTAAATTCCTTTTTTAATTCTTCAGGCACCTTCAAATCTTCAGGCATTCCCTTTGGCAGACGGAAAAACTCCTCTCTCTCTTTCTTTCCTCTAAGTATCTTTTGCTCTTTCGTTCCCAATGATTCCCTGCTTTCTATCACCCCTCCAAGTTTGTCTATCATTTTTTCTATGTCTAAAAGGTCTATGTCTTGTGTCGATACTACCACATCATCCAAGTTTATGTTCCTTGCCGCTTCGAGTGCTACTATTAAGTCGCCACCGGTGCCGGTCATGGCTTTTCTTCGTAATCTTTCACCCTCTGCTTTTGCCCTTGCAATCAGCAATACGCCAGCCGCTCTTCTTTCCTCTTTGTAAAGGTTTCCCTCCGCCTTCTTTTCTATTAAGAACTTGTTGGCGTCTGCAAGGATTTCGGTAACCTTGGTTACCATTTTCGCATTCAGCGATACGATCTTTCCATCCTTATTAGACTGTATCTTCTCTGCAAGGGCTTCTGTGGTAGCGTCTATGGTCTGGGTAATACCTCTCTGGTTAACTGCCCTCTCCTTTGATATATTTAAC
>Ga0208274_1001109_pt1 | contig 12838 bp, 5 predicted proteins | sample ETNtaG_22_FD_185755 | JGI IMG/M metagenome (GOLD analysis project Ga0208274, IMG submission 185755) | Marine microbial and viral communities from oxygen minimum zone, Eastern Pacific Ocean - ETNP201306SV43 (SPAdes) (version 2) | ecosystem: Environmental > Aquatic > Marine > Oceanic ... | reverse complement strand
TAAAGCGGATGGTTTACAATTAACAAACGATACACTTAATAACTTCCGTCATTGTGCAAATACCTTATTCAACATCATGCGTGGTGGATTATTTGAAGATAATTACCTGATTGATAAACATGATTTTGTTTCATTTTTAAAACAGGCTAACAAAACAAAATATCTGATGTATGCTCCTTTATTGGAAGAACTCCCTGATCAACTCCATCTGGAGGATATTACTTCTATTGGGAATCACGATATCGAGAGATACTGCCTTGAATATTTGCCTTTAAGTTTTAGTCGTCGCCATGGAGACCCAAGCCGTCCCTGGAATAATTTTTCTATCGACATCAAAGACCAGCAGGGAAATAAAACACTAAAATATCAAGGAAATTGGCGGGATATCTTCCAAAACTGGGAAGCGCTGGCTTATTCTTTCCCGGAATATATCGAAAACATGATCACCAAATTTGTTAATGCTTCCACTGCTGATGGATACAATCCGTATAGAGTTGTGCGCGATGGATTTGACTGGGAAACTCTAGACCCAAAAGATACATGGACATACATCGGTTATTGGGGAGATCATCAAATTATTTACCTCCTAAAATTGATGGAATTATCTTATAAACACCATCCCGGTAAATTAATATCATTACTGAAAAAAGAAATTTTTACCTATGCAAATGTTCCATATAAAATTAAACCTTATCATGAAATTATAAATGACCACTATAAAACCGTAGACTTTGATTTTGAATTAAATCAATTGATTTCAGAACGTGTGAGTGAAATGGGGACTGATGGGAAGTTCCTTCTGGATCAAGATGAGCAAATTAATTATGTTACATTAGTTGAAAAACTATTTGTTCCGATGCTGGTCAAATTTTCCAACTTCATTCCTGAAGCAGGGATTTGGATGAACACACAACGGCCTGAATGGAATGACGCAAATAATGCGTTAGTGGGTAACGGTGCTTCGATGGTAACCTTATATTATTTACGAAGATACATTACGTTTATGCAAAAACTCTTTCAAGAAATTGGGCAGGATCAATTTTCTGTTTCTAAAGAGGTCTATAAATTTTTTAATGATATCGCAAAGGCATTGGATAGTTTTAATTGTATAGTAAATGGATCCATTTCTGATGCTGACCGAAGAAAGTTCACGGATGTTTTATCTACAGCAGGTTCGAATTATAGAACAAGTTTATACAATAATGGATTTTCCGGAGATAAGACTAATCTCCCCACAGAAGATATAAATTCGTTTCTGAATAATTGCTTAAAACACATCGATCACTCAATTAAAATCAATGAACGGAAAGATCACCTGTTCCATGCTTACAATTTGATCAAGTTTAATGAAAATGGTGGAATCTCGATTCGTCATTTATACGAAATGTTAGAAGGCCAGGTTTCTGTCCTTAGTTCAGGATATTTGGATACGAAAAAATCGATGGTTCTATTAAAAGCACTTCGCAATAGTTCATTATATCGAGAAGATCAGCAAAGCTACATCCTTTATCCGAATCGCCAACTCCCCCACTTTCATGAAAAAAATATCATACCGACCTCATTAGTCAATGAATCAAAGGTGATGAGTCGATTCCTCCGCGAGGATCAAAACAATATTATTGATATTGATGTTGATGGAAAGATCCATTTTAACAGCAAGTTCAGAAATGCCGGGATTCTTAAACAGGAATTGCAAGACATCAATGAGTTGTCAAGTCAGGATATCCAAGAAGTGTTGGATATTTATGAAGCGATATTTGATCACCAGTCCTTCACTGGCCGCTCCGGGACATTCTTTAAATATGAAGGATTGGGAAGTATTTATTGGCATATGGTCTCAAAACTTCTATTAGAAGTAAATGATCTATATCTCAACTCAAATTCAGACGATGAACAGTTATTAAAAGAATTAAAAACTATATACTATGACATAAGGGAAGGAATCGGAATTAATAAAAACCCGTATCTATATGGTGCATTTCCAACCGACCCATATTCACATACTCCGGCTCACTGTGGCGTGCAGCAACCGGGGATGACCGGTCAGGTCAAAGAAGATTATATTTCAAGGTTTGGTGAACTAGGTGTTCGAATTTCTAATGGTAAAATATCTTTTCAGCCATCATTATTAGAAATATCAGAATTCATTGAATCTGACCAAGATTTTAACTTTTATGATATCCGTGGGAAAAAGGGAACTATATCTCTTAAGAAAAATAGTTTAGCATTCACTTTAGCACAAGTTCCCATCATTTACACGCTATCAGAACAAAATAGCATCAGAGTTAATTTTAATAATAATTCGGTTAAGGAATATGATGGTTTAGATTTATGTAAAGAAGTCTCCAACTCTGTTTTTAATCGAAGGGATAAAATTCTAAAAATAGAAGTCAATTTGAATCTATTAAATTAAATATGATCTCTGTCTACCAAGGATATAAGAATCTAATCATTGGTGTTTTTATATCTAATATTCTCTTTTCGCAAATTGCAGTATCCGATGAAACAATATTTGATCTTTATCTAGGCGATAATTGGGTTCATCAAATTCAAACATCTCCACAGAATAACTATCGTTTAGAAAACGGCGATCTTTTACTGGGGAATCAGGATTATCAATCTATATCTTTTTCCGGATATCGTTTACCGACCCGAGGAGAAAATCTGCCTAATAAAAATGATTACTGCCCAACTGTTGCTGAACTAAAAGAGGATATGCATATAATGGCGGCAATGGGAATCAAACTCTTACGAACCTACGATACACAATTCTTTGACCATGCTACACGACTTCTGGAAGCAATATCTCAGTTAAAACAAGCAAATCCCGACTTTGAAATGTATGTCATGCTCGGAGCATGGATCCAATGTGAGGGTGCTTATACCGATAAAGTTGATCATACCAAAGAAGATGAAAAGACAAATATCGCTGAGATGAATGCAGCCATTGAACTGGCAGCTAAATATCCTGATATTGTTAAGATCATCGCCGTTGGAAATGAAGCAATGGTCAGATGGCAGGCTCATTGGGTATCTTCAGAAATAATTTTGAAATATGTTCAATACGCAAAAGATGCAAAGACCAATCCGATTAATGGACATCTGCTACCCAAAAATGTTCTGTTGACATCTTCTGACAACTTTGCGGTTTGGGGAGCTGAAGAACAATACCGAAAAGAATCTTTAACCAAATTACTAAATGAAATTGATTTTATATCACTTCATACATATCCATTTCATGATACACACTGGAATCCCGGTTTTTGGCAGTTATCCGAAGAGGAAAGTAATAAATCACCAGAAGCTATTGCCCATTTAAGTATGTCCGAAGCTTTTGAGCGTGCTGTAGATCAATATAATATGGTAAAGGATTATCTTGAACAAACGAATATCATTAAACCGATCCATATAGGTGAGACCGGATGGGCAACTCTTGACGATCACATCTTCACTACTCCGGGTTCAGGAGCAACTGATGAAATCAAAATGAAATTGTATTATGATGCCATTAATAAGTGGGCATTTATGAACAATATATCCTGCTCCTATTTCGAAGCTTTTAATGAACCGTGGAAAGGCGGCGAACTGGGTAGTGAATCTCATTTTGGACTGTTCACGGTAGGTGGAAAAGCAAAATATGTATTATGGAGTCTTGTTGATAATGGAACTTTCGATAATGTGACCAGAGGTGGGAAACCTATCACAAAAACATATAACGGAAATCTCCAAATGTTGTTCAAAGATTTACTTCTACCTCCCATTAAGAAGAACATTAAATAAATGGATATGAAATTGAATAAGCTATGAAAACAGTCTACCCTTCATACTTGATACAAATCATATTTTTACTGTTAAATAACGCTTAATTTTGTGTATGATGATATGTTTTAAATACAGACAGAAGTTATTGGCTATTTTCCTTGCCTTCTCATCTATACTGTTCTCGGAAGGTCTGGTAATAAATGAAGTTATGTCTTCCAATGGATCTACTATTTATGATGAAGATGGCGATACTCCAGACTGGATAGAATTTTACAATACCAGCGATCAGGAGATTGACTTTAATGGATTTAGCATCACTGATGATGCAGGCGAATTGGACAAATGGACATTCCCAAGTATAATCCTTGATCCTTCGGATTTCCTTGTCATTTTTGCTTCCGATAAAGACAGAAAGGAGCTTGTTACTCAGTGGGATGCCGTTATTAATTGGGGAGACGACTGGTCCTTTTGGCCAGGCACAAGTGCTCCTGTATCTAATTGGGATGATCCGGAAACAGATATAAGTGATTGGTCCATCGGCCCAAGCGGGTTCGGTTATGGGGACGATGATGACAACACTCAACTGCCAGGAATCATCTCCGTATTTGTTAGAAAAACAATCTATATTGAAGATCCGGAAATTGTGGAAAAAGCGCTTTTTCATATTGACTATGATGATGGATATGTAGCTTATTTAAACGGTCAGGAATTTTTGCGGAAAAATATGGGCGCTCCCAATACTTATGTACCATATAATCAGCTAGCCACTGCATTGCATGAAGCGGAGATCTATGCAGGCGGGTTTCCAGAACCAGTCTGGATTGAAATGAATGATTTCCCAATTGTTGCCGGTGAAAATATCCTGGCAATTGAAGTACATAATTACAGCACGAACTCTTCTGATCTAAGTTGTATTCCATTTCTCACTTTAGGATACAACGAGGAACAGGATGATGTACAAGAACCTCATCCATCTATGACATTACCAAACTCCTACTTACACACAAATTTTAAGATCAGCTCCAGTGGCGAGGATCTGATCCTATCTGATGATCAGGGGAATGTCCAAGATTCTATTTATTCTGGTGAGATCGAGACAGATATGTCTTTCGGAAGGTACATGGAAGGTGAAACCTGGAACCTGTTTGCTGAACCTACACCCAACTCTTCAAACTCTACTCAAGCATATTTAGGAGCGCTCTCCCTTCCGATTTTCTCAATACCATCCAGTTTTTATGACCTGGGACAAGAGATCACAGTTTCCTTAAGCAACTCAGAACCATCTTCAGTTATTCATTTCACCTTGGACGGAACAGAACCTACCATCAACTCTCTTACATTTGAGTATCCAATTCCGGTAAACAGTAGCACCGTGATCAGGGCCAGGGCATTTCTTGATGAATGGCTTCCGTCAAAAACAGAATCTAAAACATATATCTTTGGTGTAGATGAACCATCAGCAGAAGGGTTGCCTGTTATTTTTCTCACAACAGACCCGGACAATTTTTTCAATGAAGATACCGGTATTTATGCAATGGGACCCAATGCCAGTCCAGACTTTCCGCACTTCGGCGCAAATTTCTGGGAAGATTGGGAATGTCCCATCCATTTTGAAATACTTGAAACAAATGGATCAGGCTATAGTGCAAACGCAGGTGTTAAAATCTTCGGCGGATGGAGCCGGGGCTTCCCTCAAAAATCCTTAGCAATCTATTCGCGGAATTATTACGGGCCCAGTGAGTTTGACTATAATCTTTTTCCAGATCATCCAGTGGAATCTTATGAAGCATTCGTGCTCCGGAATTCGGGAAATGACTGGGAATCAACAATGTTTCGTGATGGATTCACCACCAGTTTGGCTGATGGCCTGGGGTTTGATTACCAGAAATACCGTCCCAGTGTAATTTATCTGAATGGTGAATATTGGGGTATCCAAAATATCAGGGAAAAGATCAATGAACACTTTATTGCTTCAAACCATTACCTGGACAGTGAAAATATCGACCTCCTAGAATTTGACGGTGAAACAATTCACGGCACTAATACTGATTACATGAATCTTTTATATTATGTTGAAAATAATGATATGAACGATCCTCTCGTTCAGAATGCATTGGAAAATTGGATTGATATAGACTCATATATGCAATATGAGGCTTTTCAGATATTTGTGGACAATCGTGACTGGCCGGGAAATAACATAAAGTTTTGGCGGGACCATAGGGTTGGCGGTAAGTGGCGATGGATCCTTTTCGATACAGATTTTGGATTTGGGATTTGGGACCCCGGGGCTTTTACTTTTAATACACTTGAATTTGCATTAGATCCATACGGCCCAGGTTGGCCAAACCCACCCTGGAGTACTTTCCTTTTTAGACAAATGATGGAAAACGATCATTTTAAACACGTTTTTATTAACACGTATTGTGATCTGATAAATACAATTTTTCAACCTGACAATCTTTTAGATCATCTTGATTTGATAAAAAGCAAAATTCAGGATCAAATTCCAACTCATCAGGACAGGTGGTACAACAATGGTAACTGGCCCAATTCGGCTCTGAATTGGGCATACAAAATCAGTGTCATGCAAGATTTTAGCAACAACCGGCAGACATATGCGAGGATGCATATTCGAAATGAATTTGATCTACCAAACATTGCTTTGGTCAACTTACATATTGAGCCAGAAAGAAGCGGCATAATCCAGTTAAACACGTTAGAAATTTCTGAATCGGAATGGAACGGCTATTATTTCCCTACAGTTCCAATTGCAGTCAGAGCAATTCCAAATGATGGTTTTCAATTCGCCGAGTGGGCAGAATTCCCTGATTCGAGCGCCACGATGCTCGTGCAGATAACGGATCCTTTTACCCTAACAGCTGTTTTCGAACCATCTGAACTAATCCCAGGGACGGTTGTCATAAATGAAATAAACTATAACTCCAGCGATGACTTTGACCCAGAGGACTGGATTGAACTTCATAACCCAGGTGAGACAGCAATCAACATTACGGGATGGGCAATGAAGGATGATGATAATGAACATGTGTTTGTGATTCCAGAAGAAACTATCCTTGAGCCTGGTGAATATATTGTACTGGCAAAAGATCTCGGACAATTCATCGCTAATTTCCCGAACGTAAATAATGTGATTGGTTCTTTTGAGTTTGGTTTGAGTGGTGGCGGAGATCAAGTCAGGATTTATAATACCACCGGCATATTGACCGATTCTGTTGAATATGATGATGATGCACCTTGGCCTACAGAACCAGACGGCAATGGACCCACCTTGGAGCTGATCAATTCTACACTGGATAACTCTCTGGTAGAAAACTGGTCCGCGTCCTACGAAGAACATGGTACCCCTGGAGAAATCAACAGCGCTTACAATGATCTTTCATCTATTGAAATATCCCACTTACCACGTCAATTTCGCCTCAATCAGAACTATCCTAACCCGTTCAATCCTATCACTGTGATTAAATATGAGCTCCCTGAGAAAACCCATGTAACACTGGCTATCTACAATATCTTGGGAAGAGAAGTACGCACATTGGTTAATGGCGCAGAGGATGCAGGATACAAGAGTGTGGTCTGGGATGGCAAGAATAGCAGCGGTAAGATAGCCTCAGCAGGGATTTACATCTATGTACTCAGAGCGTGGTCTCAGGAAAGTAAAAAAATGCACCACAAATCCCGCAAGATGGTGTTATTGAGGTAACATTTCTACCTAATAATTATAATATTGTCAGTATATTTTTGACCCCAGCAGATAAACTATTGGAATCGTTTATGAATATTCTTCCCAGGGAAAGCGGAGTTCTTTTACATATAACTTCTCTTCCAAGTCCCTATGGATTAGGTGATATCGGCCCGGAAGCATTTCATTTTGTAGATGTGCTCCACGAAATGGGTCAAAGCCTTTGGCAAATATTACCTTTGAGTGACACTGGTTCATCCATATGCCCTTACATTACTGTTTCTACTTTTGCAAACAATCCGCTGCTGATCAGTTTGGACGGACTCATTGATGAAGGGTATTTACAAAAAGATGATTTAAAAAAAATACAGAGCTTTCCTTCAGATCAGGTTGACTATCAAAAAGTCTATGATGATAGATATAAAATACTTGATACAGCTTGCGCCAACTTCATAAAAAGTTCTAGTCCTGAAACCCGGAAACGGTTTGATGCCTTTTGCAAGGAAAATGAATACTGGTTAAGAGGATATATTTTATTCCAGACATTAAAGAAGCTGAATAATGATCAACACTGGATAACCTGGAAGTCCAGACATGATCTGGTGGAAGAAGACATTATAAAAGAGAATAGTGTTTTTATTCAAAAACTCATGATCCAACAATTTTTGTTTATTGACCAATGGCAAAAACTAAAGACATATGCCAATCAAAAAGGAATCCGTCTTGTAGGCGATATCCCAATTTATGTAGCCCATGACAGTGTAGACGTATGGGAAAACCCAGAGTTATTCAAATTGGATGACCATGGAAAAATAAAATTTCAATCTGGATGCCCTCCGGATTTTTTCATTGCCAAAGGCCAGATATGGGGACATCCCGTGTATAATTGGAAAACCCATAAAAAGACAGGCTACCAATGGTGGCTTAACCGGATAGAACATACCTTTAACCTTGTGGATGTGGTGCGGATCGATCATTTTAATGGATTCGCCAAGTACTGGGAAGTAAAAGCCGGTGAAACAGATGGAGCAACTGGACACTGGGTTGTCGGACCAGGTGAAGATTTTCTTTCCGCTGTTAAACAATCGTTGGGTGCAAGACCCATCATTGCCGAGGATCTTGGCGAAGCAGCTAAAGAGGCGGCTGTTTTAAGGAAAAAATTTGATATACCGGGAATGTCCATTCTGCAAATGGCCTTTGGTGAGGATGCAAACATCAATGGCAACCTGAAAAGTTTAGATAATGAAATAAATGTCGTATACACTGGAACCCATGATAATGACACAACCATTGGCTGGTTCCAAACGCTTCCGGAGTCAGTCATTTCAACCCAGGCATCGGCCGATATTGTGAAGGAACGCAAGCGCGCATTAAAATTCCTGGGGACAGATGGGTCTGAAATCAATTGGGATTTCATTTCCCTGGCATTACACTCTAAGGCCAACACCGTCATTATTCCCTTGCAGGATATTTTGGGCCTTGGAACTAATGCTAGAATGAATACACCGGGAACAATTGAAGGAAATTGGCAATGGAGATTCAAAAAAAATACGTTAACGAGTGATATAATTGAACGAATGAGAACAGTTACAGAAGAAAGTAAAAGGTTGTAAAGTTAGCTACTATGACGGAATCACAAATTAAAATAGCATATTTTTCTGCAGAAATTGGAATTAGTTCCAGTCTACCAACATACAGCGGCGGATTGGGTATATTAGCGGGAGACCATATTAAAGCGGCGGCTGATGAAGGTTTGCCGTTATGTGCGATTACCTTATTATACAAGGAAGGTTATTTCAAACAGCGTGTTGATGAGGAAGGAAATCAAACTGAAACCTATCCAAAATTTGATCCAGAGCCATTATTAAAAAAAATGGATTTTACTTTTCCACTCCATCTACAAGGCAGAGATGTACAAATAGAAGTATATAGGTTGGATTATACCGGCCTTAATGGTCATATCCTGCCCATTTATTTTATGGATACTGATTTAGAAAGTAATTCCGTTGAAGATAGAAGCATTTCTTTGCGGCTGTACTCTGGCAATAAGAATCACAGAATCTTGCAAGAAGCTATTTTGGGATTTGGCGGTATTCATTTATTGAAACATCTTGGCATTTTAGACACTATTGAAACATTTCACATGAATGAAGGACATTGTTCTTTTCTCACATTAAAGTTATTAGAAGAATTCAAAAATGAAAATATTGTCAGAGAAAAATGTCATTTTACCACTCATACTCCAGTACAAGCAGGACACGATCATTTTGCCATGGATAGAGTAAACAGTCTTATACATGGGTTAATACCAGAAAATTTAGGCTTACCATCGCTTGTGCAAAACAGCCGGTTACATATGACGGAATTGGGTCTTTATTTTAGCCGGTCAGCCAATGGGGTATCAAAATTACATGGGGATGTAGCACAGGATCAATTCCCTGAGCACCAGATCGGATATATCACCAATGGTGTTTATCACCCCTATTGGATTTGTGCCCAGATTCGTAAAGTGTATGATAAATATCTACCCGGTTGGAAGGAAGATGGAAATAAATTATTAGAAATTGATTCAGTCCCAGATGATGAACTGGCATCTGCACACGCGAAACGCAAACGTATCTTATTGGGTTATGCCAATGCCCAAGTTCAAAAAGCTTTTAGTAGGAATACATTAACCATAGGGTTTGCCCGGCGAGCAGCTACATATAAAAGAGCACATTTGTTATTTAAAGATCTAGAACGTTTAGTAAATATTTGTCAAGGACAAGTGCAATTTATCTTTGCTGGAAAAGCTCACCCAAAAGATGACCAAGGGAAAGAGATTATTCAGGAAATAGTAGCTAACGCGAACGAATTGTATGGAAAGGTTAAAGTGATTTTCCTCGAGAATTATAATATGTGGCTGGGTAGAATGATTACTTCTGGTGTGGATGTATGGCTAAATACACCTCTGAGACCAAATGAAGCATCTGGTACCAGTGGTATGAAGGCAGCAATGAATGGTGTCCCTAACTTATCTGTATTGGATGGTTGGTGGCCTGAAGCATGTAATCATGGTATAAATGGCTGGGCCATTGGAAATCCTAAAACACCTGACGATGAAGCAGATGCAAATCATTTATATGAATTGTTAGAGAATGATGTCATTCCGCTTTACTATGAGAATCCTTCTCAATGGATAGCCATGATGAAGTCTGCTATAAAAATTGGAGTACAATTTACTGCGCAACGCATGGTTCGTGAATATAAAGAAAAATATTATCAATAAGTGAACTTACAATGAATGCCCGTTCTAGTGTAAAAATAAGAACAGTTAAAATGATGTTACTAAAATAACACATAAATCAAAGGAAGAGAAAAATGAAAGTTGGGTTACTAACAAACGAAATTCCCCCGATTGTTTATGGCGGGGTTGCTACATGGATTATGAACTTTTTGGACATGTTTGCCGAAGACGATGATATTGAAATTATTCCAGTATTCCTTGCACAATTGGACGAGCCACCGGGTGATTTCCCCGAGCGCTATCCGGGAATACGTATCATCCACGGACCTGATGATGTAAAAGATACTTTTTCTGATTTGGACGCATGTATCAACAATCTTTGGGTGGCTTTTGATACAACAAAAACCATAAAAGAGACGTACCCGGATAAGTTAATGATTTCCGTTTGCCATTCATTAATTAAAATGGAACATATCACAAATATGGGTGGACCCATTACCAGTAATTACTTTGAACAGGAAATCACATTTCAATACTCTGATATAGTTGTATTGATCAGTAAAGCAGAAAAACAGCATTATATTTCATTTGGGTATGACAAATATGAATCAACTCCCCATGTAATATATAACAGCTATAAACCAAAACTGGATCATGAATCCTGGCGACCGAATTATGAATTAAATGACATAGGATATATCGGCAGACACGTGCCGCGCAAACGTCCAGATTTACCCATTTTTGCCCTAGAAAAATCAGGACGAAAAGATGTCCGTGTTTTCAATATGGGTGTAGATTACAAAGGCGAGCAAGGGAATCCATTTTGGGATGATTTAGGCAGGAAGCATCCAAAGCAATTGGTCATTATTCCGTTTAGTTCCAACAAGGAGACTGCACACTTTTACTGGAACAGCATTGGTGCCAACAGTATAACCGGCATCTATGAACCATTCGGTTATACTATGTGTGAAACGTTGGACCGCAGGGTACCGGCTATTGTCCAAAACATTGACGGTCCCAGCGAAATTACAGCAAACGTTCAAGATTCAGTGTTTGTGTATGAAGTTGACCAGGATTTTGATAAAGATGTGGACAATTTTCTGGTCGCTACAAATAACTTTTGGGATACCCATGCTGATGATAGAAGAGCCATGGCAGAGCATGCCCGAACAGCTTTGGATGACTTCCGCCCGGAAGTCATTAAACTGAAATGGAAAGAAATATTGTTGAATACACAGCCAAGAAAAATCGGCGGTTTAGCAGCCGATCAAGAATCGCAAAAAACAACTAAGGGGTACGGCGGGTACGGAGACTAAATCAATTCCGTTTTAACACAATACCAGTCGAGGGTGGAACTGATATTTTATTTGATACCAATTGCTGATTCTCAAGGTTTACACGTTTTTCATCGGCTAAAATGTTCCACTGACCTGCCGGTATGTCTAATGCAAGCGTATCTTCATTTTCACCGTTAAGAATAACAACAAATCTGTCTTTTAATATATAAGCTACTGCTACTTTTTCACCCACGTCCATAAATTCAAAATCTTCTGGCTTTGAATGGCGAAACTCCGAATACTGTTTCCTTAACTCAATCAGCCCTTTGTAATAATCGACCAGTTCAAGATTCATTTCTCGTTCATTCCAGTTCAGCCAGTTGGTTTCATTGTCTTTTTCGTATGAGTTATGATCAATTTTACCAACGTGTTCGTCAGGCACAGTCGTTTCTGCAACCACCTTACTACGCGCCCATTCTTGACCCTCATGTATAAATGTTATCCCTTGGCTGGTAAATAGAAATAATGCACCAAGCTTATTCATTGCCAAAAGCTTATCCTTAACAAGTGCATTTTTTTCAGTATTAGTTATTTTTTCATCTTTATCTACAAACCCACCGGCGATTCGCAGTCTATCTCCGAATGTATAGTCATCATGACATTCAAGATAATTCACGCTATGAGCAGATTTTATATACTGTCCGTCATACTCGCGTAGTGAACCCATCACCAAGCATTGTAAAAATTTTTGATCACGATACTGACCAAAAAGAAATCCTTTTTCTTCAACATCAGAAACACCGCCTTTTAGTCCATCTCTGAACTGGTCATTGAATGTTGCCCAACCCATATCTGAAAAGCCACCGGGAT
>Ga0208274_1001106_pt1 | contig 12851 bp, 10 predicted proteins | sample ETNtaG_22_FD_185755 | JGI IMG/M metagenome (GOLD analysis project Ga0208274, IMG submission 185755) | Marine microbial and viral communities from oxygen minimum zone, Eastern Pacific Ocean - ETNP201306SV43 (SPAdes) (version 2) | ecosystem: Environmental > Aquatic > Marine > Oceanic ... | reverse complement strand
GGTCCGCGCTGGCTTGGCTCGTCCCCTTCGGCCCCGTGCTGCGGTGCCGGCCCGAAGTACCCGCGCCAGCGCCCATCCGGCAGCGGGATGATGCTCAGTTTCTGGATTGCGCTCATGTCGGCGGCAGCCTGAGTAATGCGCTCGCCTGGTTCAATGCTGAAGGATGCAAACTCGTCGCTGCTGACAAACGACTGCACCCCGGTCTGAGAGGAGCCGACAAACAGGCGCACGCGGCCATCCGGCAGGCGATAGACGCGCAGCGGGCCGAGGTCAGCGCCCTGGCTGCGCGCCTCGCGCCCGTCGATGCGCATACCCTCGTAAACGAAACTGAGACCGTCTGTGGAAATGGCGCTGCCGATGCCGGCTCCGGCGTTGGTGAAAAACAGGCGCACGCGGCCATCGCTCAGCAATAGCGAGGATGGGTTGGCCATCGGCGCCATCGGGTCGCTGTTGCCGACTTGAAGCGCGGTGAGAACCAATCCTATGTCGGTGAATGTGTAGCGCGCGTCTTCGCAGGTTAGGGTGTCCGGCGCTGCGGTTGGCTCCGATACAGGTGCGGTCGCCATCTCACCCGCACCGGAGGGTGGGCCGCCGCCCGGCGAGAGAACTGCCATACAAGGGCCCATTGCCATCATCTGCTGTTGCGAGGGCATGCCACTGCTGGCGCGCAAATCGTCGTAAACCTCCTGCCCCAGCGCTCGCAACAGGCAGGCCACCAGTTCCGGGTCGTCACTTATGAGGTGGTTAGAGGGTGCCGCTGCCGGCGGTCCTGTCTGCGCCTGCCCGGAAGAGGCTGCGGGGGTAGGCGGAAGCTGCGCTGCCGACGGCATTTCTGTGGGCAGTTCGATGGTGACGGCGGCCGGCGGCAGGGTGAGAGTCGCCGCTAGTTGGGGAGGCGCCGTCGCTGCAGGCGGTACGGTGGGCGCCTCGGTCGGCTGTTGCGCGATGGATGTCTGCGCGGGTGCGGGGGGCTGCTCTGCAGGTTGTGCGTCGGTTCCGCTGCAGGCGGCCAGCAGCAGGGTTGCTGTCAGAGAATAGACGGCTATAAAACGTGCTTGCCGGGTCATGTCGCTTCATCAATGGTTAATCGTAGCATCTGCGTCAGTTGAACATGTGTCTGATTCGCACGACGGTCTCAGCTGGCTTGCACGACATTGGTTTGTGTCCACCGAAACAGCAATCTAATCCGATGGTCTATTGCCTGTGAACGATGTGGCCAGAGATGTTGAGAAGGGAAAGAAGCCGAGTAGGTTTATTAACCATCCGAGACATCGTTAGACCAACACGCGGTTCATCAGTCTCCGGTCGAAAAAGTCGAGAATATTGACGGGGAACTTGTATCTGTTTGCACCCTTACATAATTGACAAAAAGGGTCAATGATATCCTCTTTTTCGAATGCCCGGTGAATGCGACCGTATTTATCACTGTTGAGAATGTCAGCCAACCCTTTTCCGCGCTCCAATTGGCCTACTGCCGTCCTTCCTTCAGCGTCTCGGCAACACATACACACTCGGCCATCTGACAAAATCATTGACCCCGATTTGAACAAGCGACAACCTCCCGGGGTCCTTCTTGTTCGTGATGCAACGTGCGCATCTTCATTTTCGAACAGATCTACGTCGCCCAACCAAGGCACGAATTCATCTATGTTTACCTCCAAATTGGGGGTTATATCTATTCGATTGTCTAGGAGAGGGTTGAAACGGATAACCCCTGCGTTCATCAAGGCCGAAAGGCGGTTAACGAAATCCCGCAACCTGAATATCTGCAGGAAAATCGGCCGATGATCCTCGGCACCAATAAACAGGTATTTGATGGGGTTATTCCGAATGAGTAAAACCGACAAGACAACCTTATGATAATCTGCATGTTGTACGACAAAATCCAATATCGTGCTCAGGTATTTTTCGAAGGCAACGCTGTAGTTCTTTGTCCGATAAGCGGCTGCAGTTATTGTTTGCAGACTGATTCGTAGTTCAAGGACCTTCCCCTTTACCTTGGCCAATCTCGACAGGCTGTATCCGTTTGTCTGCAGGCTGACTTCCAAGCCTAAGGATCGAGCGTTTTCAATGATGTTCTCATACTCAGGATTGGCCAGTGGCTCACCGACGCCAACAACCGCCACGCGGCCGGTCATTCCACTGCGTGCAATCTCTTCAATGGTGGTTAAGAGCGATTCTTTTTCCGCATGAGCCTTCCGTCGGGACATTTTCGGATGCGGACACCATGAACACCCCATCGTGCATGTTGATGTCGGTTCAATCATAATCCTCTCGAAATACATGAAGCCTTTGTTTTTGTGATGTCCTGCGTGTACTTTATCCATGAATTGCGAGTGAGTAACGTGCCTAATCCCTGTGACTGGCCTGATTGTATGCCGTCGTCACTGACCGAACGTGGCCCTAAAAGGCTGGGAAATCCAGTCCCCCCTGATAATCCAACACTGCCGCTTCGAACGCCGCCGGCAACGCCATGGGCCTATCCGCCTGATAATCGTAGGCGACCTGCACTGTCTTCGCGGTCGCAATCAGCCTGCCATCCCCGGCAATAATGCGGTAGGTGAAATCAAAGCTCTTGTTGCCGAAGCGGGTGACAGCCACGCCAACATTAAGGTGCTCACTCAGAAAAGCAGGCGCCTTATAGTCACAGGTGGCCCGGGCCACAATCATGTTCATGTGCTCCAGGTCGGGGCGCGACGTTAGCTCACGGAAATACTTTATGCGCGTGGTCTCTAAATAAGTGAAATATACGGCGTTGTTGACATGACCCATCGAGTCCACGTCGCGGAAGATGACTTCCAGATTCAGGGTAAAAGGGAAATTAGAAGCGTTCAAGTCGAGTCTCGCCTTTGGAGGAAAATAAGGAGGCGCCACTGCGGCTCACGCGGAGTGCGCCGGTTCGAGGGATTGTAACATAGTGAATCAACCTCCCGAGTGCTTGCCCATGGCGTGGCGCTCGATTAGAGTTGTTGCGTTGGGACGATGAGGGCAGTTGACGAACGTGCCGAGGGCTTCATTCTGCGTCTGTGCTCTCTCTCGCGTGACGCATCCCAAATATCTACCTTTTTTCCCCATAAATTGTCTGCAAAGCGAGAATGTCATAATCTGTGTAAAAAGTTGGGGCTTTTCCTGATGTATCTTCGTAAGCCATCAAGGTTTGTCCAGTATGCGCTGTTTCATCACCAAATTCTTCCGTCGAACCAATACAGTCGCCATCATCGTCATCAAACGGGTGTTCAAGTGCCAAAATGTGACCTAACTCGTGCAGAAATTCAAGCGGTCCCCAGTTTGTGGCTTTGTCAAGCGCCAAAACATATTCTTCACCATCTTCAGTTTCGGAACCAAAGCCATATAAGCCCTGGTCAGCATCATCATATGAAATTATTATGAAATCTGCTTCAGACCTTACGTCCTCCTGTACAAGGTCAATAGCGATTTCGTTATTAAGCTTTTGTATCAAAGCATTGAATTGGCTGACATCCTCACGATTAAATGGGATAGCATCCAGTTCTATGTATTCCGTCCCGCTCTCTTCTTCTTTAAGCTCATAGTTCGCTTCTTTTTGTTCAATGTAATAGTAAAGAAAATTTTCATCCCCCATCTCTTCAAGCCATTCTTCAGACCAGTCAGGTTGAATGAGTGACTCAACCCACCTTTCTGAACTTGCATTAAGATCATAGCATTCGTCCGCAAAGCCAAGGGTGGCCGTGGTTGGATTCGCCGCTGGTGGCTGTCTGACCTGCGCGGTCGGCGGCACCTCAGTGGGAAGTTCGATGGCGACAGCGGGTGGCGGCTGCGTGTCCGTCGGTTATGGAAGCGGCGTATCTGCAGCGGTGGGTTCTATGGACGCTGTGGGCGGCGGTTCGGTTACCGGTTGCTGCTGTTCTACCGCGGCGGTTGTCGGTTGCTGTTCCGCACTGGTTTCCGCCGGTCGAGTTTCAGGGCCATCGCACGCGACCAGCAGCGCCGCCAGAACCATGTAAAGTGCCGCAGGCATTATCTGGTTGTGTGTAGATATAATATCCCAGTCTCCGGTCTCCCGTTTGCTCGCGCTTGACGAACACTTCGCGCTTCGGCTCGCTGCCTTGCAGATTTTCGATTATACTTAATTTTCGGCCCAGTCAGCATCAGCGCACGTAGATGAGCGCGGCCTCGGTGAAGGCACTGACCTCATTGTGGCCACACGCTGGGATTGTCACGGTGCGCACGCGCGGCGTGAATCAGGACGGCAAAGTGGTGCTCAACTACAGGCGCACAGTCATGATTTACAAACGCGACCACGCGCTGGACACTAACCATTTTCCGGAAATCCAGGAAGAACAACGCTCGACCTTCGAATAGCCTATCCGCTCGGCGTCGGCTGTGGTTGTGGCTCTCCGCTCTCCCCGCCAAGTGGCGGCAGCGGCTGCTCGCCGGGCGCGGGCTGTGGGGGCTGGCCGGGTTGACCGCCGCCTTCGCCAGGTTTCATCACCTCGGCGATTTTATAATAAAGCGCGTAGCTCCCATCGGGAAGTGGCAGCAGCGATGGGTCGGCGACGATCTTGTCGTCGGCAGCCGGCTTTTCGATGCGCAACCCGCTCTCCGCTTGCCAGGTCTTGCCGCTGTCGCTGGAGAGATAGCTGCCGATGCCGCCGCCAGAGTTGTAATAAAGGCGCACGCGGCCATCGGGAAGCACGGCCAGTTCGGGAACGCCGCCGGGCGAAACCCTGACAGGGGCCGCGCTGTCGAAGCTGTAGCCATCCGCGCTGGGCAGCACGAGGGTATCGGCCTGCTGCGGCAGGGCGAGCAGCCAGCTGCCATCCGGCAGCCGCGCGGCGCTCGGGTCGGTGACGGCCTCGATTGCGACCAGCTGCCGCTCGAGGCTGAAGTTCAACCCGTCCTCAGAAATGGCGCTGAAGATGGGGTGCTCTGGCTCGTTCTGCGGCACCGGCACTGTGAAGAAGCCCTCGTAGAAGAACAGGCGGTAGCGGCCGTCGGGTAGGCGCACCACGTCCGGGTCGACCGCGTCGCCGTTGAATTCGCCGTCGATTCGCACGCAATCAATGGCCTCCCAGGTTCCTGCGGCGGTCTGGCGCGCGGCGAAGATGCCGTGTTTCTCCGGGTCGCCATTGACGTAATAAACCCAGGTTTCACCGTCCGGCCCGATAATCGCGTCGGGGACGGAGGCGTGGTCAATCAAGAGCAGGTTTTCCGGGGTAAAGTTGAAAGCGTCGCTGCTGAAAGCGCGATAGAGCTGGTGGTAATAGAGGCCGCCGGGCATTGGCTCGGTCATCCCGGGCACGCCGAACTCGCTCGCCTCGCATGGTGATGCAAGAACGGGTGCGGGCTGCGTCGAAGTCGGCTGTGCGAGCGGAGCGGTGGCCGGCGCCGGCAGTGTCGGATCGGGCGCGCCGCCCGCGCTGCCCTCGAGGATTGCGCTGGCGATGCGATGTCCGCCAAATGGGTCGGGGCCGTCTGTCAGCGCGTAATACACTCGCCAGCGTCCATCTCCGAGTGAGACCGCGGTGGGATCGAGGGCATTGCGCGGGCTGCGGTCCAGCAGCGGCGCATCCCCGCTGACCCATTTGAGCCCGTCCTCGGAGGTGGCCAGAAATAGCCGCTGCGAATCGCGCACCGGCCCGCCGGGTGGCGAGGTTGAGACCAGCATGTGACCGGGCGCGCCGGGGAGAACGTACGAATCCACAAAACCGCCGGAAAGGCGCACGCCGGCGTCCGTGCTGAATGAGACGCCATCGGCGCTGGTGGCCGAACGGAGTACCTCGAGCCTCTCGCCCGGAAGCATGTCCGTCCACATGACGCGCACGCGCCCGTCGGCGAGCACGAAAGAATCCGGCACGCCCCAGGCGGGGCGGTCGTTTTCCTGAGCGATTCCGGTTTCAGCTTCTATCACCCAGTCCAGCCCGTCGCTGCTGGTTGCGGTGCGGATGCTGCCTTTCCCGGAATCCGGGCCTCCGGGCGGAATCTCGGTGTAATACATGCGCCAGCCGTTCTCGGTGCGCAGCAGTGTCGGGTCGGCGCCCGGCGGAGTGCGCGCCGGTACTTTCTCAAAGGTGACGCCGTCGTCTGATTCCCACACCTCCATACCCATGGCCGTCACGTATAGGCGCACACGGCCCTCAGTGAGGATGATTGCTTCCGGGCTGACGCCCTCCGGGCCGAGCGCATCGTGTTCGGCGGTAAGCGTCCAGACGCTTTTCGGAAGGCTGGTGGGCGTGGCGGCCACTGTCTCCGTTGGCGGCGGCTGAGTGACCGGCTGCGTATCCGTCGACTTTGGGAGGGGTGTGTTCGCAGCGCTGGCGGTGGGCTCTATGGCCGCTGTGAGCGGAGGTTCGGTTGCAGGTTGCTGCTGTTCTACCACGGCGGTTGTCGGTTGCTGCTCCGCACTGGTTTCCGCCGGTTGAGTTTCAGGGCCACCGCACGCGGCCAGCAGCGCGGTCGCAGCCATGCAAAGCACTGTAGGTATCATCTGATTGCGTATAGACATGATATTCAACCTCCGGTTTGCTCGCACTTGACGAACATTTCGCGTTTCGGCTCACCGGTTTCCCGATTTTTGATTATATTTCATTTCGGCTCAGTCAGCATCAGCGCACGTAGATGAGCGTGGCCTCGGTGAAGCCGCTGACTTCCGCCACAATCGCCGCCGCTGCCAGTGCCAGTGCAGTGGTCGGGGAAGGGCGGAAAAGCCTGTCCGCCTCGTCAACCGTCATGGCAGAGATTATAATGGGTGCGGGGCGCATCAGGTTGTGCGGCGCATTCGCCATTTCGTCGTCAGTAATGGCGAATGCGCGAGAAAACGCGCCCTTTGCGGCCAATAGCAGGGGAGTTTCTCGCACATGACATCCGCGAAGATTCGGGCACGCGCGCAGGAGCTGCGCGAAAAGATCCACTCTCACAATCACCGCTATTACGTGCTGCAATCCCCGACCATGTCGGACGGGGAGTTCGACGCTTTACTGCGCGAATTGCGGCGGCTGGAGGAGCAGAACCCCGGGCTGATTACAACGGATTCGCCCACGCAGCGCGTGGGCGGGCAACCCTCCGAGAAGTTCGAGAAAGTGCGTCACCCGGCGGCGATTCTCAGCCTTGGCAACGCCAACGGCGCGCAGGAGATGCGCGCCTGGTACGAGCGCATCGCGCGTCTGGACGAACGCGTCGAGGCGGCTGGTTTCGTCGTCGAGCCGAAGATCGACGGCCTGACAGTTGTGCTGCGATATCGCGATGGCATCTTCGTGCGCGGCGCGACGCGCGGTGACGGTGAGGTGGGCGAGAACATAACCCCTAACCTGCGCACATTGCGCACGCTGCCGCTGCGCATTCCCGCTGATGTGGCCGCTGCGCCAGCCGCCCCGCGCATGCTGGTGGTTCGCGGTGAGGCCTACATGCCCCGGCGCGCTTTTGCGCAGTGGAACGAACGGCCGGCGGAGGCGGGCGAGCGCACTTACGTCAACCCGCGCAACGCTGCTTCCGGCGCGCTGCGCCAGCTTGACCCGCAACTGACCGCCCGCCGGCCGATTGCACTGCTGTGCTATGAGGTGGTGGTGGCCGAGGGCGTGGCTGCCGGCAGCCAGTGGCATGCTCTGGAATACCTGCGCGCGATGGGCTTCCCGGTGGCCGCCATCTCGCGGCGGTTCAGCGGACTGGATGAGGCAATCTCTTATTGCGAGCACTGGGCCGAGCGGCGCGATACGCTCGACTATGAGATTGACGGCATGGTGATAAAGATTGACGAGCTGCAGCTGCGCTCCGCGCTTGGCGTGGTGGGAAAGGACCCGCGCGGCGCGGTTGCCTTCAAATTCCCGGCGCATCAGGTCACCACCACGCTGTGCGAGGTGGGCGTCAACGTCGGCCGCACCGGTGTGCTCACTCCGTATGCCGTGCTGCAGCCGGTGGAGGTGGGCGGAGTGACGGTGAAGCAGGCCACGCTGCACAACTTTGATTTCGTGGCTGAAAAGGACATCCGCGTGGGCGACCGCGTGCTGATAAAGCGCGCTGGTGAGGTCATCCCCTATGTAATCGGCCCGCTGCTGCAGGCGCGCACGGGAAAAGAAACGCGCTTTGAGCCTCCGGCAATCTGCCCGAGCTGCGCGCAAGAGGTGACGCGGCCGGAGGGCGAGGTGGCGCTCTATTGCGTCAACGCGGGCTGCCCGGCGCAGCGCGTGCGCAATCTGGAGCATTTCGTCACGCGCGCCACGCTGGAGATAGAAGGCTTCGGCGAGAGTGTGGCCGCGCAACTCGTCGAGGCCGGGCTGGTGGAGGACGTGGCCGACATCTTCGCGCTCAGCGAGGTACAGCTGCTGGAACTGGAGGGTTTTGCCGAGAAGAAAGCGCGCAGCCTGCTGGCCGCCATCGCGGCGGCAAAGCAGCGCCCGCTCGAGCGGTTGCTCTCCGGGCTCGGAATTCGCGGGGTGGGAGCGGTCGCCGCGCGCGCGCTGGCGCAGCACTTCGGTGCGCTGAATGCGCTGGAGCAGGCGACGCCGGAGCAGCTGCAGCAAATCGAGGGCATCGGGCCGAGTATTACCGCGGCCGTGGTGGAATGGTTCGCGCGGCCGGGCAATCAAGAGCTGCTGCGCAAATTGCGCGCGGCCGGATTCTGGCCCACGCGGCAGCCGGCCGCGGCTGTCGAAGGTGGGGCGCTCTCCGGGCGCACCTTCGCGATCACCGGCACGTTGCCGGGATGGACGCGGCGCCAAGCCGCTGCCTTTATCGCGGAGCACGGCGGCCGGGTGATCTCGAGTGTGAGCACGAAGACCAGCTATCTGCTGCTGGGGGAGAACGCGGGCGCGAAGCTGGCGCAGGCGCGTGCGCTCGGGGTGCCCGAAATTGACGCCGAGGGACTGCGCGCGCTGCTGGACACTTCCGCACCGCGCGATTGACAGAACGCCCGCACTGCCCTAAACTGCTGTAGTTTTTCTGGAGGTATTATTCCCAACATGAGCGACGCGACCGAAAACGGCATTCAGGCGCGCATCCGCGCGATGGATGAACGCGTGCAGGGCCTGCGCGACAACGACATGTATTTCTACAACAAGCCGGTTTCGGAGCTGAAGGGCAGCGCCGAGGTGGTTATCGACGGGCGCACCATGCTGATGCTGGCCTCCTATGGATACTTGGGACTGCTGGGTCACGCGCGCATCAACGCCGCCGCTGCTGGGGCGCTGCAGAAATATGGCAGCGGCACCCACGGCGTGCGGCTGCTGGCGGGCACGCTGGATTTGCATCTGGAGCTGGAGCGCACTATCGCAGAATTCAAGCACTCCGAAGACGCAGTCACCTTTTCCAGCGGCTACGTCACCAATCTGGCTGCCATCTCCTCGATGGTCGGCCGCCACGATGTGGTCTTCTGCGACAAATACGACCACGCCAGCATTGTGGATGGCTGCTTGCTTTCCGGCGCGGAGATGAAGCGCTTTCGCCACAACGACATGGAGCATCTGGAGACGCTCTTGCGCCGCTACGCCGACCGGAGTACGAAACTGGTGGTTGTGGATGCGGTCTTCAGCATGGATGGTGACATCATTGATCTGCCCCGTACCGCCGAGCTTTGCCAGAAATACGGCGCGCAGCTGATGATGGACGAAGCGCACTCGGTGGGCGTGCTCGGCGAGAGCGGCCACGGGGTGGAAGAGCATTTCGGCATGCAGGATTGCGTGGACGTGAAGATGGGCACGCTGAGCAAGACCATCCCCAGCGTGGGCGGCTACATCGCCGGCAGCCGCGGGTTGATCAACCTGATGAAGCACGCCGCGCGCGGCTTCATCTTTTCCGCTGCCATTCCTCCTGCGCAGGCGGCGGCGGCAAAAGTGGCCTTCGAGGTGATTCTGGATGAGCCGGCGCGCGTCGGGCGCGTGCAGCGCAATGCGGCGCAGTTCATGGACGGCCTGAAGCGCGCCGGTTTCGACACCATGCAGAGCGAGACCGCAATAGTGCCGGTGCTGTGCGGCAGCGATGAAAAGGCATATGAACTGGTGCGCCTATGCCAGCGCGAGGATATCTTCGTGCTGCCTGTTGTTTCGCCGGCCGTGCCGGAGGGCATGGCACGCCTGCGCGCCACGGTGACCGCCGGACATAGCGCCGCGCAGATCGAGCGCGCGCTGGACGTGCTGCAAAAAGCGGGCAAACAGGTCGGGCTGATTTAGCTCCGCGCGGCCTCTGCCGCGCCCGGGCCATCACCCGCGCAGACCGGCCGCCTCGGCCCAATCGAGAAATTCCGGCAGGCGCGGGTGCTCGGAGTACACGCCGCGGTGGCGCGGCGGCAGCAGCGCCGCCAGGCGCAGCATTATCTCTTCGGTGCGCGCGTGCAGCTGCGCCGAGCGCTGTCCCGGCGTGAGCGGCGACAGGGTGAACGGCGGCCCGATTTTCAGCGTCAGGCGCGGCCGCCGCAGCCGGCGTAACTCCGCGAAGGCGCGGTCGGTGTTAATCACCACTGTCGGCACGATGGGCACCTTGGCGTTCGTCGCCAGAAAAGCGATGCCCGCTTTTGCGGGCTGCAGGCTTCCATTGCGGCTGCGCGTGCCCTCGGGTGCGACGCCGAGCATCTTCCCGGCGCGCAATGCCCGCAACGCCGCCTGCAGCGCGGCGCGGTCCGCCTCTCCCCGGCGCACCCAGATCACCCCGGCGCGATTGAGAAGCCAGCGGTAAAAGAGACTGCGGCGATATTTGGTGGCCACGAAGGCGGCCATGTGCGGGTGTTTCACCAGAGTGAAAATCATCGGCGCATCCACAAGACTCATGTGGTTGATGACCAGCAGGCAGCCGCCCGAGGCGGGAAGGTTCTCTGCGCCCAACAACTCGCGCCGCGAGAGTAGCCGGTACACGATTTCGAAAGTGCCGCGCAACAGCGCCACCATGCTCATGGCGATTCGGCGCGGGCGCGCGCGCTCACCGCGAAGCGGCTGATTTCCTTCGCCGGAACGGTGAAAGTCGCCACTAGCTCGGCGCTTACCCCCGCTGGCAAACCCTTATCCAGTTCGACAATGCGGAAGGCGCGCAGTTCGTTCTCCGCATTGTACCCTCTGATGAGCACCGTGATGGCGTCGGCGTGCTGCGGGGATTCATTCACGATTTCTACGTTGACCGTGTAATGGCCGGAAGCGGAAACCTCGCCGGCGGTCGTGCCCACGGTGAGCGTGAGAAATCGTTCCGCCAGCGCGCTGCCGTCCTGAGCCGCTACCACCCGCGCAGCCGCGCCCCACACCGCGCCCAGGTCCGTGAAGCGCGCAGCCAGCGGCGCACTCTCGCCCGGCAGCACGATTTCAACCGGCGCGAAGGTGACCTGGCTTGGCCCCAGTTCACCATCGGGCAGCACTACGGTTACCTGCGCCGCAAGGTTGATTACCGCCTGCCCGCTGTCGTTGCGCGCCTCGCCGAGGCAAAGCTGCCCGCCTGCCGGCGTGGGATAGCAGCGGAAAGCGGTCAGGTTGAGCGGCAGCGGGGTCGGCGAGGGCAGGTAACCGGTGGTCTCGTCAGCCCCCGCGAACGGAATTATCAAATCATGGCCGACCTGCAGCGCCAGTGGGTCGATGCCGGCGTTCACCAGTTGCAGCACTTCCACCGTCACCCCGTGCTCGGCAGCGATGGCTATCAAAGTGTCGCCCGAGCTGATTTTGTACGTGTGCGGGGTAGCGGTTGGCCCAATCGGCGCGGGCGTCGGCGCGACGAATGAGGGCGTGAGCAGCGACGTGGCCGCCGTGGTGGGCGCCAGGCCACGTAGCACAGCCGTTGGCTGGGGGGTGTGAGTGGCGGTTGGTGGTGACGCGGACGCGCAAGCGCAAGCGCTCAACGCGGCGCACAATGCTGTCACTGCGCGGAGTGCGCGCAATCTCTCCCGGCTAACTGTGCTCACGCGCACATTATAATCAGGATTGTTGCGCCGGGCGACCTGACGTAAAACAGATGCGCACCCACAGAAGGAAACAGGCACATGACCTACCCTCACCATCCCATAAAAGTCCTCTTCGCGCGCACTCGCACGCAAACAATCCGCCAACATTTCTGGTGTATAATGCGCGAATAGTTGTCGAGGCCGACCATGCCGGTTTACGCTTATCGTTGCGAAAGTTGTGGGGTGCAGTTTGAGCGCATGCAGCGCTTCAGTGATAACCCTGTTTCCGTGTGCCCGGAATGTGAACAGCAGGCGGTGCGGCGTGTGATTCAGCCGGCCGGCATCATATTCAAAGGCTCCGGCTGGTACGTGAAAGACAGCAAGACCTCCAATTCTGCCGGAAAACGGGGCAAGAAGGAAAGCGCGGGCGACAAGGAAAGCAAGGCAGAAAAGGCCAGTAGGAGTGAGGCCAGAACCGAGAAAAGCAGCGTGAGCGAATCGAAAGACTCCACCACCACGGATTCCAGCAGCAGCGCTAGCACGGACGATTGAGCGCGGCCTGCGTACCTGAGCGCCCCTTTTGAGGGCGCTCTTTTTCTTTAAGACTTGGAATCCAGGTGCCCGGCTTTATGCCCACGCTGACAACCGTTATAATCATGGCTTGTAGCGTGCGAAACGTGTGGAGGTGATTGTGCCGGTAACAGTTGTGGTGGGCGCGCAATATGGGGACGAGGGCAAAGGGCGCATTGTCGATTTTCTCGCCGGCGATGCCGACATGGTGATTCGCTTCCAGGGCGGCGACAATGCCGGTCACACCGTGGTGAACCATCATGGTGAGTTTCGGTTGCACCTGGTTCCCTCAGGAATATTCCATACGCGCGTCACATGTCTGATTGGCGCCGGAGCGGTGGTAAATCCGGCCGCGTTGCTGCGCGAGCTGGCCGAACTGGAAGTGGCCGGTATCGACACAACCTGCCTCCTGCTTGCGGACCGCGCCCAGATGCTGCTGCCGCATCATCGCGTGTTG
>Ga0208274_1001104_pt1 | contig 12860 bp, 7 predicted proteins | sample ETNtaG_22_FD_185755 | JGI IMG/M metagenome (GOLD analysis project Ga0208274, IMG submission 185755) | Marine microbial and viral communities from oxygen minimum zone, Eastern Pacific Ocean - ETNP201306SV43 (SPAdes) (version 2) | ecosystem: Environmental > Aquatic > Marine > Oceanic ... | reverse complement strand
TGGGCTTGTCCCCCTATCAGATTACCAAACTCGGGCTAGCCCGCACATTTCAGACCGTGCGTTTGTTTCAGGAAATGACTATCCTGGAGAACGTCATGGTGGGTCAGCATTGCCGAAGTCGAAGCGGGGTGCTGGGCGCCGTCTTCCGGCCGCCCAGCTATCGAGTCGAGGAAGCGAGAATACGTGAAAAGGCAGAGGAGCAATTGGCCTTTTTCGGGTCGCGCCTGGCCGGCTACCGCCTTGATCAGCCAGCAAACAGCCTCTCGTACGCCAACCGCCGGCGGTTGGAGATCGCCCGCGCCATGGGGACGGAGGCCAAGCTAATCCTGATGGACGAACCTTCGGCCGGCATGAATCCGAAGGAAACTGAGGAAATAGCTTCACTTATCGGCAAACTCAGAGACGAGCGTGGTTTCACCATCCTGTTCATCGAACATGACATGAAAGTGGTGAAAGGCGTTTCCGACCGTGTGGTCGCGATGGATTACGGACACAAGATCGCCGAAGGAAGCTATGAAAACGTCGCCAACGACGAACACGTGATTGAAGCTTATCTTGGCCGAAAAGCTACGCGAGAGGAACAAGATGAAAGCTGATGGCCGCCCCATGCTAAAGCTAAGCCATGTGGATACTCATTACGGCCCTATCCAAATCCTGCGCGATGTAAATGTCGAGATAAACGCGGGCGAAATTACTTGCCTGTTGGGAGGTAACGCCAGCGGAAAGTCTACCACTTTGCGGACAGTTATCGGCATGGTGCGACCCAGTAACGGCACAATTGAATTTAACGGCGAGCAGATCGACGGCCTGAACACACAACAACTGGTAGAGCGTGGCATCTCGATGGTACCAGAGAACCGGCGCATCTTCGGGCGCATGACAGTACAAGAAAATCTGGAAATGGGCGCCTTCTTGCGCAATGACCGGAGTGGTATTCAAGAGGACATGGAACGAGTCTTCGGACTATTTCCACGGCTGAAGGAGCGCACAGGGCAGCTTGGAGGTACCATGTCCGGCGGCGAGCAGCAAATGCTGGCAATGGCGCGCGCGCTGATGTCTCGCCCGTCCTTGCTCCTCATGGATGAGCCATCCATGGGTTTGTCACCTCTGTTCGTACAACAAACTTTTGACATCATCCAGGAGATCAGCCGGCAGGGTACGACAATATTCGTGGTCGAGCAAAACGCGAACATGGCCCTTTCTATCGCGGACCGCGGCTATGTGCTCCAGACGGGCAAAATCGTGCTGGCCGACACGGCTGCGAACCTGCGTGAAAACAAGATGATGCGCCAGGCTTATCTGGGCGAGACCTGAGCTAGCCTGCGGCGGCCGACCACAACCGGCAGCCCGACAACAACCAGCACCCTAAGTGAAGATCCGCATTCTCACCGCCGAGGACGTCGGCCGCGCCCTGCCCATGGATGCCGCCATCGCAGGGATGAAGGAGGCTTACCGGCAACTCTCTGTCGGCGAGGCAACCGTGCCGCTGCGCAGCCGCATCGAAATGGACTCCGGTAGCCGGGTAGCGCTCTTCATGCCCGCCGCAATGCATGGCGATGCCGCGGACGGTCTCGCGGTCAAGGTGGTCTCGGTCTTCTCTGAGAATCCGGCGCGCGGCCTGCCGCTCATTCACGCGGTTGTGCTGGTGCTGGAAGCCGACAGCGGGCGGCCGCTGGCGCTTCTGGAGGGCGGGACGCTGACCGCCATCCGCACCGGCGCTGGCAGCGGCGCCGCGACCGACCTGCTCGCGCGCCCGGATGCCGCCACCTTGGCTATCTTCGGCTGCGGGGTGCAGGCGCGCACGCAGCTGCGGGCGGTCTGCACGGTGCGCGCCATTAAGCGCGGCGCGGTTTACAATCCCAATCCCGCCGAAGCCGACGGGTTCGTCACCGAGATGCGCGGGCAGGGACCGATTCCGAACGACCTGCGCGTGGCCGCATCACCGCAGCAGGCACTCGCCGGGGCAGACATCATCTGCACCGCCACCACCTCCAGCAGCCCGGTTTTCGATGGTGCCGACCTGAAGCCCGGCATGCATATCAATGCGGTGGGCGCATTCACGCCCGAGATGCAAGAGGTGGATGCTGAAACCATCCGCCGCGCATTGGTGGTGGTGGATTCGCGCGAGGGCGTGTTGGCCGAGGCCGGCGACCTGATAGCGCCCATCCGCGCGGGCGTGGTCACGGAAGAACATATTCACGCTGAACTGGGCGAGATTGTGGCCGGGGGAAAACCTGGGCGCACCTCGCCTGAGCAGATCACCTATTTCAAATCGTGCGGCGTGGCGGTGCAAGATGTCGCCGCAGCGCAAATCGCGCTAGCCGGGGCCGAACGGCTCGGGCTGGGAAGCCTGATCTCACTTTAGCAGCACGCGCGGCACGCGGCGGCACGCGTGCTATAATCGCTCACCATGTCATTTCTGAGCAATCCGGCCTGTTCTGAATGCCGAAGTGACAACGGTTTTGAGCAGTTACAGGACTTTTTCCGCCGCGCGCCCAGCCCCGCTTTCCCTCTAGTACGACCCCCTAAAAACGGACACAGCTGCTTGCAGCCGGACGAGCGCGTGGCGCTGTTCAACACCGGCAGGAGCACAAAGCGCCTCTGAGCCATGACGCTGGAACTGAACCAACTCACCGAGCAGGTGGCCGGGATAGGCGCGACTCTGGCCGCGCGCTCCACCGAGTTGGCCGCGCGCCTGCCACAGGCCCGCGCCGCGCTGAGGGCGTTGGTCGGCGATGACGCCGCGTTGCAGCGCAAAATCGAGCGCGCTCTCTCGCTGCACTGGGCGGGCGCCATCCCCACCGAAGAACCGCCGCACGCCGTTTTCCCGTGCCCGCCGCACCCACCGCGCGCCAACGTCATCGCCGCGGACGGCTCGCAGTTGTACCCCGACCGCCACGGCATCGCGCTCTATTACCTCATCAACACCGGGAGCATCATCTTCCGCCACGGGCTGGAAGATGCGCCCACATGCGCCTCGCAACCGCGTCTGTTCTACGAGAACGAGGACCTGTATCTGGGTGAACACCTGATTCCCGCCGCGCTTGTCGATTCGCGGCGCGACCTCGCAGAGCTGCACGAACTCGCGCGGTTGGCCGCCGCCGAGAGCGACGCGGCCCCCACTCTGGCGCTCCTGGATAACGGCCTGCTGCTGTATCTCGGGCTGCATAGCAGCGAGCAGCGGCGCTCTGATGAGATTCTGCGCGATTACCTACGAGTGCTCGGCGAAATTGAAGGCACGAGCGCGGCCATCGCCGGGGTGATAGACCGCCCGCGCGCCGCCAACGTACTGCGCCTGTTACGCCTGGCCGAACTGGAGAGCGACGATTTCGAATCGGAAGAACTGCGCCAGCTTGGCGATTATATGCAACTCACCGACCGCATGCTCTTCGGCGCACTAAAGCCGGGAGAACGCAGCGCTCTTTTCGTCAACGCCTCCCCAGAAAACATGGAGAAATACATGCCGCGCGGCCACAAAATCATGTTCTTTTACGTCAACACCGGCAGCGCAGAAGAGCCTGGAATCCTGCGGATGGAGGTGCCCGAATGGGTCGCGGCGAAGCCGGAGCAGCTGGCGCTGGTGCACGCCGGCGTGGTGGAACAGGCCCGCTTCGGGGGCGGCTACCCGTATGTGCTGGTGCGTGCGCACGAATTGGCCGTGGTCACATGGGCGCAGCGGGGCCAGCTGCAGCAGATGGTGGCCGGCAGCATGCTGCGCAGCGGGCTCTCGCCCGCGATCTCGCGCAAGGCGCAGGGCAAGCAATGGACGGACGCAGGATGACCGTGACAGGGTGACAGCGGGAGTGGATGACAAGGTGACAAGGTGACTACTGTCACCTTGTCATCGTCGTAAATCCGGTCACGGCATCAGGCAATTATGGAGGATTGCAACACATGAACGACTCAAGCGCATCCATCCCCATCGGGCGGCTGTTGCGCAGCGCCACCACAGGCTTCACCTTCGGCTGCTCGGTTCCGGAGCCGGAGGTACCGCTCTTCGGCGACTTCGTGAAAGCACCGGCGCAGGGCGGCCAATCCGAAGTCATCGGCCTGATTCACGATATCGTCATCGAGGATGATCCTTTCGTGCGTCAGCTCATCGCCGCACCCGACCTGCCGGAAGCCTACATTCAAGACCAGCGCCAGAACCGACAGGTTCCCATCGAGGTCAGCGTGCTGGCAATCGGATACCGCAACGGCGGCGCGGTGTTCCACGCGCTGCCACCGCAGCCTCCCGTGACACTGGACTATATTCAACGATGCCCGCCCGACGAAATTGTCGCCTTCACTGGCTCACATGACTATTTCGCCTTAATCATGAACGCCGCCGACGCACCCGCCGACCAGCTGCTGGCCGCCGCCCTGCAACGCGCCGCGCGGGCGCGGCCCCCGGAGGAGCGTGGCTTCTTCTTGCTGCGGGCCGGCAAAGAGCTGGCACGGCTGCTCCCCCACGACCTTCCCAGATTGGACGCGCTTCTGCGCCGTATACAGGTAACTGCATGAACGCCAAATCCGAACTTGACCGCATATTCCCGCGTGACCGCACCGAGCTGAGCGATCAACGCCCGCGCCTCGGCGTTGTGGTGGGCGGCTCGCTCTCCAAAGGGCTGGCCGTAAAACTGGACGCCGGCGACCTCCCGGGCGGGCTGATTGAGCAGCTCGCCGTAGGTCGATACGTGGTGGTACAAGGCCTGACCAGTCGGCGCTTTTTCTGCATCGTCACCGATATCGCTCTCGAGAACACCAACCCGGCACTCGAAGCCAGCCCGCCCGTGGAAAGCGACATTTTCCGCGCTGAGATTTACCGCAGCAGCCTTGCCTACGGGCGCGCCAGCGTGGCCCCCATGCTGGTACTCGAGCGTGACGCCGAACAACCGCGGCCGGTGAAAACTATCCCGGCGCATTTCTCCGTCGTCGCGCAAGCCAGCGAACAGGATGTGGCCAGCGTGTTTGGCGCGGAGGACGAGCACCACTTCCACATCGGCAGCCCGCTGGAGATGGAGGGCGTGCAGGTCAACATCAATCTGGACCGCTTCATCGAGCGCTCCTCCGGGGTGTTCGGGAAGAGCGGAACCGGAAAATCATTCATCACGCGCACGCTGCTAGCGGGCATCGTTAAATCGGCCAAGGCCTCCTGCCTTATTTTCGACATGCATAACGATTACGGCTGGGCGGTGCGCGATGAGCGCGGGCGCGAGTACAAGGGGCTGCAGCAACTCTTTAACGCCGACCGCGTGAACGTCATCACGCTTGACCCGGAAACCTCGCAAGCGCGCGGCGACCGCCACGACGGCGCGCTGCGCATTCCCTATGACGCCGTTGAGCCGGAGGACGTGGCTATGCTGGCGGGCGTGCTCGCGCTCAGCGAAGTGCAGGTGAACGCGCTCTATTTTCTGCGCCGGCGTCTCGGCCGGCAATGGTTCCAAAAACTGCTCTCCGATGAGGAGGTTAACCGCGAGGAACTGGACGAATACGTCGAGAAGGGCGAGCTAATCAAAGGTACGCTGGGCGCCATCCAGCGCAAATTCGAACTCTTCCGGCGTATGGGCTTTCTGCAGCCAACAGTCAGCGAGGATCTGATCGAGACCCTTTTCCAAAAACTGAATAGCGGGGTAAGCATAGTGCTGCAGTTTGGCACATATGGAGACAGCCTGCCCGCATATATGTTCGTGGCGAACTACCTCACGCGCCGCATTCACCGCCGCTACGTGGCGGCGAAAAACAAAGCTTTCGGGCGCAAGGGCGATGACCCGCGGCCACTCATGATCGTGATTGAAGAGGCGCATAAATTCCTTGATCCGGAAATCGCGCAGCACACCATTTTCGGCGCGATCGCGCGCGAGCTGCGCAAATACAACGTCACGCTGCTGATTGTTGACCAGCGCCCCAGCGGCATCGACGACGAGGTGATGAGCCAGATAGGCACGCGCGTGACCTGCCTGCTCGATAACGAGGCCGACATCCGTGCCGTCTTCTCTGGCGTCAGCGGGGCGGGCGCGCTGCGCGAGGTACTGGCGCGGCTGGACACGCAGCAGCAGGCGCTGATAATGGGGCACGCCGTGCCCATGCCAGTCGTCATCCGCGCGCGTGACTACGGCGAGGAACTGTATGCTGCGCTCGGGATGCCCGAGGGCGCTGACGCGTCCGAAAAGGTGCAACAGGCGAAAGAGGGGCTGTTCGGAAACTGAAACATCCTAGGCACAACTGGCAACATCTGCACAGCAAAACAATAAATAGCCAGAGCACGTTGCGCACCACCGGACTACAGAAGGGGCTAGCCAGCATCAGACGAAAACCACTCGCACGCTTTGCCTCGTTCGCGCTAGCCCTGCTCGCGCTGTTACTGGCGGCCTGTGGAGACGGGCAGGCACCCGCTCAGACCGCTGAATTCGATGCAGCTGCCTACGACCCAGGCTGCGCAGACCGCACACTTGGTATGGAGACCACGAACGACATCTTCTACGATGGTCGCCCACCAACGAGCGCGGAACTGACCGCGCTGGAACCATGCCTGAGAGCGGCCCCAGCCGCTACAGAACTCACAGTTGTAACGACAACGCCGACTGAACCTGCATCGCGCACGTTAGAGGGCACGGTTGGTGAGGCGGCCGCAACATTCGATCCCGATGCATACGACTTTCAGTGCGCCGATGGCATCCTCGGCATGGAGATAACCGACCAGCTCTTCCCTGAGATATGCGGGGATGGATGCCGCCTTCCCACTGCAAATGAACTTGCGGCGATTGAATTATGCTTGACAGAGGCTTCCGGAGCAGCAGCCGTGGAGGATACAGGCCCGCCAGCGTCTACTGAAACTGAATCAGAGCCGACAACTGCACAGGTTCCCATGTTTGATCCCGAGGCGTACGACATGGCGTGCGTTGATGGCATCCTCGGCATGGAGATAACCGACCAGCTCTTCCCTGAGATATGCGGGGATGGATGCCGCCTTCCCACTGCGGATGAACTTGCGGCGATTGAATTATGCTTGACAGAGGCTTCCGGAGCAGCAGCCGTGGAGGATACAGGCCCGCCAGCGTCTACTGAAACTGAATCAGAGCCGACAACTGCACGGGTTCCTATGTTTGATCCTGACGCGTACGACATGGGGTGCGTTGATGGCATCCTCGGCATGGAGACAACCGACCAGCTCTTCCACGATGGCCGCGCGCCGACAGACGAAGAGCTAGCAATGCTTGAACGGTGCCTCGTTCTCGACATGGCCAATGCTTCTGTAGCCAGCCTCGTTCCCGACATGGCCAATGCTTCTGTAGCCAGCAAGGTGCTCACAATACCAGAAGCCAGCCTCATCTCACTGGCCCACAATACCGAGACAGCGCGCACCGCGGTGCGCGCGCAGGCTGGAGCTGTGCCACCGAACGCCATGGTGCTGGTGGGCAACCTCAACTTGAACGACTACACGCTCGCGCAGGCGGACGAGCAGGGGGCATTCGAAGCCGATGTTGCCGGCTTCCCGGGCACGTACGTGCTCATCAAACAGGATGTCAGTGGCATCTTTATTCCATTTGACGGAGAATGGTTGGACGGATACGACCACAATGGCATTGGCCCTCGTAACGGCATGCGCGATATGATCCTGCCGGGAATTTTGGTGCGCATTCCCCACGAGGGTCTGTCAGACGGCATTCCATTTTCCGCCGCTGCACTACTGGAGAGTGGCATACAAGGAGACCAGGTTGGCGTCACCTCAGCACCGTGGACGATTAACGGAGCCTATGATCGTGCCCGGTTTGAGCCGGGAGAAACACTCGGCATCGAGGGACAGGTCGCAATTCTGGGTAACTCCAAGGTCCAGCCCCCGACAGCGCGGCTTTCCTTTCACGGCATCCTACTGGGAGATGTGAACGGACGACAGGTGGGACGGTCAGGCCGTTTTGTCAGCGCTTTCGTCACTCCGACCGGCTTACCGATTGAGCGCCAACTTGCTCTGCGGATGCAACACGATGGGCGTGAGGACAATTTCACTCTTGGTAGCGCATCAATCAACTGGGAGTGGGACGGGCAGAAATGGGTTTCAGATTTTCATGCAACGCTGCAGATGCCACAGGCCTACCGGGAAGGACACTACGAATTGGTGGCCCAATTCAATGTGGGAGGTATTGAACCATCAGCAGATCTGCGGCACTGGCTATACGTAGTTGACAACCCATATCACTTTGCCACTCTGGGTGTACTTAGAGTGGGGGACCCTGCCGCAATGCGCCTGACAACCACGCTGCTGGCAGACGAGGTGAGCGAGGGCTCACGGGGCGGCCTGCTTGCACGAGAGGACGAGGGTCTGTTCGACATCGCCACCCGCAACACAACCCGCCACCAGCCGGTGCTCCCGCGCCTTGACAGCCATGGTGGATCGTGGACATATCATCTCGAACCCTACGCGCCAATGCTCGGTGTTGTAGACCGTGGGGTTCCGGTCACACCCCCTATTCCGCTTGATTTCTCCGCAAGCCTGCTGGAGGTGCGCATCGAACGTCCCGACGGTCAGAGTGAACTTCTTGGGCCTGCGCCACTGACACGCTACGCCGTCAAATCACCACGTACACCTTGGCACACACCTCTGACTTTTGGCGGCGGAGCCCCGCGCGAGATTCCACAACTGCGAGGTGATGGGGACACGTTTGCGTACCAATTTCCGCAGGATGGGGATTATGTGCTTCGCGTCGCGGGTTACATTCACGATACAGGTGGGCGCCGATACGAAATCAGTGGCACTTACGATCTGACAGTGGCACATGTGCTTGACATCGAGACCTCCCTGCTTCCCACAACGCCCTTCGAAGTTGGCGACAGCATTGCCCCTACCGTCACGACCTTGCCCGGTGTGCCGGCGGATATCACCTACAACATCACACATGTGACGGCAGACGGGGCCACCAGTCGCACGGCGTTCGATGGCACAGCCAATTCTCACGGCTGGTGGGACGGCGACGGGGAAGTGTTCACCTTTGAACATGACGGTGAATATCTGATTGAAATCGAGGCCAAGTACTCTGCTCCATCTGGGGATGTGTGGGCTGGCCGCGTCCGTTTTGGGAACGTGGTGGCCACACCCGATGCACCCATGATCACGCATGGCCGGCGCGGCTTCCAGAAACAGGAAGGGCCAATCCCGCCTCCCTGGAGCTTTGTAGGAGCCGATTTGCTCGAGCATTTAGTTTCGCCGGCCCAGATGCATTACCCTTACTTCAATGGCGATATCTTGTGGGGCCAGCAAGACATGGAGAAAATCGAGGCCGGTGAGTTTCTCGCGGGTGACGCGGTGAATGTTCGCGCCAGCATCCAGTTGCTCGACAACAATCACCCCCTGTTGCTGCAAGCGTGGCAGCAGTTATCTGAATACAACGCGAGAGACCATACTCAAGACATCACCGTGGCCGACCTACTTAATGCCGGACAGATGCCACTCAACACTGCTCCGGACCCGGCAAGTGGAAGACCCGGCGGCCACCCGGACGAGATCAATCTGTGGGCTTACATGTATGGCTCCGCAGAACGACCAGGAGTACGGGTGAGGGAGGTGATCCTAGGTGATGATGTGGTCGGCACGTACTGGAGCGTAGACGACGAGTTTCACATGCAGTCGGGCATCGGTCGTGCGGGGGATTTGCCGGGAGAGTTCAAGTTCTTTTACGCCGGGGCTGTTGTCCGGGACGTGATAACCCGCGAGGGTGTTTACTCTATCTACGGTTCGGGGTGGGTGCACGCACGCGATGATGACCCGTTGGGAGTGCGTTTCACTCCGCCATTCCAGGGCGCGTCCGGAGGGCCCACCGGCGGTCCACTGTTCACCATCCATGGGCGTGAGACAGACATGTTTATCGTCCCTTTGGGCGTGCGACCGGGAGCAATGCTGGAAGTGGGTGACACATTCCGCATGGCAGGCCCGATAATGCCGTGCCTGCCCAGCCGCGTGGAGTACACGGTGACCGCTCCGGATGGCAAGGAGCGCAACTTCGACGGTCGCGCGAACGCTATTGGCTATTTCTACGACCCCGCCGATGACTTCGTGGTTGACCAGCCGGGGTTGTGGACGGTTGACCTGACGCTGACCCACGATGGCATGACCAGCTCCGGGCCGGTGGAACCCCCCTACCCCACGGGTGGCCCACTCACTCCTGACGGCGCAACCTTCACCTTTGTCGTCACAGATGGAGGAGCACAAGACCTTGCGATCTCGACAGATCTGTCCCAAGTGGCGCCAGCGGATTGGTTCACGCGGGAGGTCAAAACAGCCGACTTCGTGGCGGAACTGCCGGCAGATTGGAAAGCGAACAGCGCTCACGTGACCGTCACCATGCCCAGCATCGTTCTCGTCGATGAAACGGTCGCGCTGTCCGATAACTTGATCTCCTGGCGCATGGACCCGGCCGCCCTGAACGAATTGGCCAACAACTTCGACTACGGGGATCCGTCAGATTTACAGCCGGGGTCATTCCCTTATGCAGCCAGGGAGACAGGGCTTGGTGATACCGTGATAGTTACTTTCTTCTCCACATCTGATGATGGCCGACAGGCCGCAGGGACCATCGTCACGCACGGCGCAAGGGTACCCGCTGCGCCAGATTAGGGCATGTCGAGAAGCATGGGGTCGATACAGTGAGGAGTATTGAGGTGCTTGACGCGAGCGTGGTGCTCTTTGACGACGTGTATGTGTGCGAGCCGACGCAATGAGGCGCGCCGGGGAAGCGGTCTGACCCCATCGGCCGCCGGCGGCCTGCACGCGTCCTGAAATGACATGCACCGGCTATCATTTTCTTGGCCTGTTCTTTTCGCCCTTTTCGCCGGATGCGCCGCGCCCACTTTAACCGCCAGCCCTCGGGCCGTTTCGAGCGCGGTGGATATCGCCACAACAACTGCAGCCGCCACCCCCACCGCTGAGCCCACCCCGACCAGAGCTGCGCCAACAGCGACAATAGTCGCCGCCGCGGCTCCCGGGCAACCGGTTTCCGCCGGGGCTGTGGCCGTCTCGCCCGACGGTAGGATGGTTGTGGCGGTTAACCCGGACAGCGACTCGGTCACCGTGCTCGACGCGCAGTCGCTGCAAATCCTGGCCGAGATTCCGGTCGGCGATGACCCGCGCACGCTCGCTATCGCGCCCGACTCGCAATCGGCGTTGGTCACCAATCACGCCGGGGCAACGCTCTCACTGCTGGATCTGGCGCAGCTGGTGGAGGTCGGCAGCTATGCGGTCGGTTCCATGCCTTACGGAGTAGTCACGGATGGCGCGCGCGTTTTCGTTTCCGAATTCGCGCCGGGACATGTTGGCGTGCTCGACCACAACAGCGGAGAGCGGCTGGCGCACATCGCGGTTGCGCCCTTTCCAGCCGGGCTGGCGCTGAGCGCAGACGGGGCGTCGCTTTACGTCACGCATTTGTTCAGCGGGCGCGTCACGCTCATTGACGCGCGCTCGCTGGAAGTGAAAGCGAATATCACCACCGGGGCGAGCACTAATCTCTCGCAGTTTGTCGCCATCTCGCCCAACGGCACCAAAGCTTACCTGCCGCAAACGCGCTCCAACGTGACCAACACGGCCATGCTCTTTGACAACACCGTTTTCGCGGTGGTCAATGTGCTTGACCTGGGGGCGCTCCGGCTGGCCGTACAGGAGCGCGTTACGCTTGACACTGCGGACCAGCCGGTCAACATGCCCTTCGCTGTGGCGCTCTCACCGGACGGGAAGATGTTGTACCTCGCCAACGCGGGCAGTGACGACCTCTCGGTGATAGACCTCTCCACAAACCAGGGGGTGGCACACATCTCCGTCGGCGCCAACCCGCGCGGCATCGCCATCTCGCCGGACGGTGCGCGCGTCTTTGTGAACAATGTGCTGGATGGCACGCTCTCCGTGATGGAAACCGAGATGCACACAATCGCAGAGACCGTCACCCTGACTGAAATCCCGCTGCCCGAGCCCATCCTGCTGGGCAAGCGCATCTTCAATTCGGCCGCCGCACCAGTGCTCACCACCGACAACTGGATCTCGTGCGCCACCTGCCACTTCGACGGCATGATGGACACGCGCACCTGGTTGGGGTTCCCCGATGGCCCGCGCAACACGCCTTCATTGCTCGGAGTGGCCCAGACGCTGCCGATGCATTGGTCAGGCGACCTCGATGAGCTTCAGGATGTGGAAATCACCATCCGTGATATTCAGATAGGATCCGGGTTGATAGAGGGAGAGGCGCATGACACGCTGGGGAGCGCGCACGCCGGCCTCTCTCCGGAACTGGACGCGCTGGCGATGTACATGGCCATACTGGAGATTCCGCCCTCCCCATATGCTGCCAGCCCGGAGCAGCTCTCGCGCGGCGAGGCCGTGTTCAACACACTGGAGTGCCAGAGCTGCCACCCTCCACCGTTGTACACCGACCTACAGCTGCACGATGTTGGCACCGGCAACGCGGCCAAAGAGAAGAACAGCCATGGTCGCGGAACCAACTTCGACACACCCTCGCTGCGCGCCCTGTGGATGACCGCGCCCTACTTCCACGATGGCAGCGCCACCACGCTGCCGGATGCTCTCCACACCGGGAACGAACACAATGTGGCCGCCGGCCTGAGCACCACCGAAATTGAAGACCTTACTGCTTTTCTGCTCGCGCTGCCCTGAGCAGGGTCAGCGCCGCAGCGCCTGCATAATCTCGGCCGCGACCTGATAGCGCCCGAAGGGCAGCATCAGATGGACGCCGCGCACACGCCGGGGGTTTGCGCAGTTCGTCAGGCAGAAAGCGCGGCCTCTTGCTCGATGTACTGCAGCGACTGATGCCGGAAATAGGTATCATAAAGCTCCGCGTAATGGCCGCCCGCCGCCATAAGCTGCCCGTGGCTGCCCTGCTCGA
>Ga0208274_1001095_pt1 | contig 12975 bp, 8 predicted proteins | sample ETNtaG_22_FD_185755 | JGI IMG/M metagenome (GOLD analysis project Ga0208274, IMG submission 185755) | Marine microbial and viral communities from oxygen minimum zone, Eastern Pacific Ocean - ETNP201306SV43 (SPAdes) (version 2) | ecosystem: Environmental > Aquatic > Marine > Oceanic ... | reverse complement strand
GTGGTCTATACCGGCGATCAACAGCGCTTTTACCAGATCCGCCAGGGACGTTACCGGACCTTCAATGGCAATCGCTGGCGACACGGCTTTCAAGGGAGGCACGGCTCGCGCGAGGATGAGGGAAGCCGCCGTGATATCCCCGGACTTCGCTTTTTGGATGACGGCGTCCACCACATCCGGCGCGGCATTCCGAATCAATTGATTGGCCTTACCGAGCGATCCAGGTTTCCGGCCGCGTTTTTGAGGTTGGTATTCGGAGCTAAATCGCATCGTTTAACTCCGTTTGTTTATCGGTACTAAGATCGTTCGCTGAAGAGGTGCAGCTGCCGATCCAGCGATCAATGTCGGACTCCAACCAGGCGACAGCCCGGTCGCCAATACGCACTTGGCTCGGAAACGCATGTTCCTGGATTTGTTTATAGATGGAGCTTTTGGATAGACCGGTGCGGTCTATGACGGAGGAGAGGCGTAATAATCTGACCATGGGATGACCCTCAGTAGTGTTCTGAAGACCATCTGGTCGTTCCGTTAAGCGCTTATTCGCGAGCGTCGTCTGACGCAATCGCACACTATACCATGAGGGGGCTATAACGTTCTAGTAACCTGATCCGGGTGTTTGGCGTTTATCGCTTTCAAAGTATCAGTTTGTTGCAGCCGATCCAGGTAGTCGGCCCACGCCTGCATCATCTCTCTGCGTTGCGGCAAGAATCGGGTGCGGTTGTACGCCTCCCCTGTTGCGTCACGTACCGCATGCGCCAACTGGTGTTCTATGAGTTCGGTCCTATAGTCCAACACTTCCGCAAGGATCGTGCGCGCCGTCGCGCGAAATCCATGCGGGGTTGCTTCGTCTTTGGGTATGCCCAAGCGACGCATCGCCGCAAGCACCGCCACCTCACTCATCGGCCGACTGGCTGAACGTGCCGAGGGGAATACCCAGCGGTAATTACCGGTCAGGGCTCGTAGGTCACGTAATACACTCAGCGATTGGGTCGCGAGCGGGACCACGTGATCTCGTCCTCGTTTCATCTTCTCCCCAGGAATCGTCCAAAGGGCATCATCCAAACGCAGCTCGGACCATTCCATGTGCCGAAGTTCACCCGGACGAACAAGTAGCAACGGCGTCAGTTTCAGTGCCGCGCGAACCACCGGCGTACCGCGGAACACGTCAAAGGTGGCCAATAGCGGGCCGAGTTCATCGGGATTCGTAACGGCGGCAAAATGCCCCGGCTTGGCGTGCTGGAGTGCGCGGGTAATTTGTGCGGCTGGATCCGCCTCAGTCATCCCCAACGCGATGCCATGACGAAACACCTGGCTCGCAACTTGGTTGGTGCGTCGGGCGGTCTCAATCACGCCACGGTCTTCTATCTTACGAATCACCGAAAGAAGTAACGGCGCTTTAACGTCACGGATTGGGATAGAGAAAAGCGGCGCAAGCTCCTTCGTCAATAATCGTTCCTGACGCTCCCGATGCGTCTCGCTCCACACCGCCGATTGGGTCGCGAACCAATCTTCCCCCACCGCACCAAACGTGTCGCCCGCCTGCATGCGTTCCAGTTCTTTTTGTTGCCGACGCACGGTCGCAGGATCGCGTCCTTCACTACGCATTTGATGTGCATGCCAATGGCGTTCCCGAGCGATGGCAAGACTAATCTCCGGATACGTTCCAAGCGCCAAAAGCGTTTCCCGCAACCGACCGTTCTTACGTACCCGATATTTATAACGCCAATATTTGCTGCCGTTGGGATTGATCTGAAGGTAGAGACCCCTCTGATCCGACAGGCGATACATCTTCTCGCGAGGTTGCGCTTTGCGAACCTTGAGCTCTGTCAGTCCCATTTGTACCCCCACGAGGTTTGGAGATACCCCCATTTGTACCCCCAAACCACCATGGATCTAGGGAAACGTCCCAAAACCGCATTATACTCTAAGTGATTGTATTTAAGGAAGTAAAAATCGTAATTTGGACGTTACGGGACCCTACGGGAAGGATAAATGGCGGAGCGGACGGGATTCGAACCCGCGACCTCCGGCGTGACAGGCCGATATTCTAACCAGCTGAACTACCGCTCCGTATAATTTAAAACTCAATTTGGTGGGTGTTGCAGGGGTCGAACCTGCGACCTACGGCTTGTAAGGCCGTCGCTCTCCCAACTGAGCTAAACACCCTCAGAAATGGGAGAGCGCATTGTATCGACTCACTGCTTTGAGTCAAGTGGAATGTCAGGCTTGGCTCAGCTTTTACACCCCGAATACCCTCGATTTTTCATGCTTACAGGTTATTAGCTAACAATGTATCAATCATTGAGCAGACTGGGCGAATCGCTTATATTGCGCATCCCAAATTGATGTACGAAGCGCATGCCGGATTATCGCCTAACTCACCTCAAAGAGCTGGAAGCTGAGAGTATTCACATCATTCGCGAGGTCGCGGCTGAATTTGATAATCCGGTGATGCTCTATTCAATTGGTAAAGACTCGTCCGTGATGCTGCACCTGGCAATGAAGGCGTTTCATCCAGGCAAACCACCCTTTCCGCTTATGCATGTGGATACAACCTGGAAATTCCAGGAAATGATCGCCTTCCGGGATGAAATGGTAAAAAAAATGGGCATTGAACTGCTCATCCACATCAATCAGGAAGGTGTTGAGGCTGGTATTAGTCCTTTTACCCATGGGAGTGCCAAACACACCGACATCATGAAGACGGAAGCGCTTAAGCAGGGTCTGAATAAGTTTGGCTTCGATGCCGTGTTTGGTGGCGCTCGACGAGATGAGGAAAAATCTCGGGCAAAGGAACGGGTTTACAGCTTCCGGGACAAGAGCCATCACTGGGATCCAAAGAATCAACGCCCTGAGCTGTGGAATATCTACAACAGTGAACACAATAAGGGCGAGTCCATTCGCGTTTTTCCCATCTCGAACTGGACCGAACTGGACGTGTGGCAATACATCCACATGGAAAACATCCCCATCGTACCGCTTTACTTCGCCAAGGAACGGCCTGTTCTCTGGCGCGATGGCACCTGGATTATGGTGGATGATGAACGTATGCCGCTTGAAGGCGAAACACCTGAGATGAAGATGGTACGGTTTAGGACGCTGGGTTGCTACCCGTTAACCGGGGCAGTTGAGTCGCAGGCAACAACACTGCCCGAGATCATTCAGGAGATGTTGCTGACAACCACGTCCGAACGACAAGGTCGCTTAATTGATTCAGATTCTGTTGGTTCAATGGAGCAGAAGAAACGCGAGGGTTACTTCTGATGAGTCATCAATCGGAGTTAATCGCAACCGATATCGATGCGTACCTCAAGCAGCACGAGCAGAAGGAACTACTGAGGATGCTGACCTGTGGCAGTGTCGATGATGGCAAGAGCACACTGATCGGTCGGTTGCTGCATGATTCAAAACTGATCTATGAGGATCAGCTGGAAGCTGTTAGGGCAGATTCCACGAAAGTGGGTACCGTGGCAGAAGGCCTCGATCTGGCACTGCTAGTTGATGGATTACAGGCTGAGCGGGAGCAAGGCATTACAATTGATGTGGCCTATCGGTATTTCTCAACTGCCAAACGAAAATTCATTATCGCCGATACGCCTGGGCATGAGCAGTATACTCGAAACATGGCCACTGGCGCATCAACCTGCGATCTAGCCATTATCCTGATTGATGCACGCCAGGGCGTTTTGACGCAGACCAAACGTCACACATTTATTACTACGCTTTTGGGTATTAAGCACATCATCGTCGCCATTAATAAGATGGACCTGGTTGATTTCTCTGAGGACGTCTACCAGGAAATCAAGAACGACTACGCAAACTTCTCAAGCAAGTTGGATATGGGAGAAGTACGTTATCTGCCTATCTCAGCGTTGAAAGGTGATAACGTTGTAGAGCCAAGCCAGCACATGCCCTGGTATGAAGGTGCGCCTTTAATGACAGTTTTAGAGAGTATTCAGATTTCTGCCGATAAGAACCTGTCTGACTTTCGGTTCCCAGTTCAATATGTCAACAGACCTAATCTGGATTTCCGTGGATTCTGCGGCACGATTTCGTCTGGTGTTGTGAAAAAAGATGATGAGGTAATGGTCTTGCCTTCACGCAAAACCAGCAAGATCAAATCAATCATCACTTTTGAGGGTGAATTGGAAGAGGCCTTCCCTCCACTCGCAGTAACGCTGACTCTGGAAGATGAAATTGATATCAGTCGGGGTGACATGCTAGTCCACCCCAACAATGCACCCTACTACTCAGATCGCGTGGATGCACAAATTGTGTGGATGGGTGAAGAACCCATGCAGCCCGGCAAGCAATATCTCTTTAAACAGGCAACACGGAAAGCCAGCGGTTCAATTTCGAATCTGCGTTTCAAGATCGATGTCAACACCCTGGAGCAGAAGCAGGCGGATTTATTGAGTCTTAACGAAATTGGTCGATGTGAACTGAGCTTATCCCAGCGGATCGCTTTTGATTCATATAAAGCTAATCCCGGTACGGGTGCGTTTATTATTATCGATCGCCTGACAAATGTGACTGTTGGCGCGGGAATGATCGTCGGCACTGTCTCAGACCGCGTAGGTTCGGGTTGGGAAGACAACGCTCGCAGTAATTTACTGACCTCTTCAAACAGTTTGATCCCAAACGCCGAGAGACTGGATCGTTTTGGCCAAACACCCAAAACGTTATTACTCACTGGATTAACCGGCGCGGGAAAAAGCACAATCGCTTATGCACTTGAGCGAAAACTATTTGATATGGGTCGTGCAGCGTTCGTTCTGGATGGGCAGAATATGCGGCTCGGGCCCAGCAAAGACTTAGGGTTTGACAGCGATTCCAGATCAGAGAATCTTCGGCGAAGTATCGAGATTGCGAAGCTGATGAACCAGGCAGGGATCATCGCTATTTGCTCTTTTGTCGCCCCAAGCGAAGAGGTTCGGCAGAAGGCCCGGGAATCTGTGGGTAAACACTTCATTGAAGTCTATTTAAGTGCACCTTTAGAGGTTTGCAGGGAACGCGATCAGGATGGGATCTATAAGGCGATTGAGTCTGATGGTATTGATACGATTCCCGGGGTGAACCTGCCCTACGATGTACCCAGTAACCCGGATGTTGTTTTACCTACGGATGAGATATCGGTTGAGGATAGTGTTGAGAGGCTTTTGGTAGTGCTGGAGGAAAGCGAGGCTTTTTGAAAGTGAACCCCGGATCAAGCCAGGAATGACGATTTATTGAGTCTGGGATGATTGTTTTCTAGTGCAGCTACGACCGCCCATAATCATCGTCGAATCTCACTATATCGTCTTCGCCGAGATAATCACCAGACTGGACTTCGATAATCTGGAGAGGCACCGTACCCGGATTACGCAAGCGGTGTTTTTCACCTATTGGGATGTATGTGGATTCATTTCTGCTAATCTCAAAAACCTCATCCCCACATGTCACCTCCGCTGTACCGGCAACCACAATCCAGTGTTCGGCACGATGATGGTGTTTTTGTAAACTAAGGCTGGATCCAGGATTTACCGTAATGCGCTTTACCTGGAAACCGTCACTTGCATCAACACTGTCATAGTTTCCCCACGGGCGATATACCTTTCGGTGGCTCTGTGTTTCGCTTCTCTCAAGCTTCTTGATTTCAGCAACAATGGTTTTTACTTCTTGTACTTTGTCTTTCTTTGCTACCAAAACTGCGTCGGCCGTGTCGACAATGACCAAGTTGTCCACTCCTACTAATGAAACTAGTCGTTCTCTTGCATGAACATAATTATCAGATGAGTCTGCGCTTAGTACGTCACCAACAAACCTATTCCCCTCAGTGTCTTTGTCACTGACCTCCCATAGTGAAGACCAGGAACCCACGTCATTCCAACCCACGTCAATTGGAATGATGGCTGCTTTTTCAGTTTTCTCCATTACCGCATAATCAATTGAGTCACTAGGGCATCGGGAGAAGCTTTCTTTGTCGAGTCGGTTGAAGTCGAGATCCGATTTGGCATTTTGTAATGCAGTCAGGCACGTCTCGGACATTTTAGGTTGATGCTGGGTCAGCTCTTTCAGGTAGGCTTCTGCGGTGAACATGAACATGCCACTGTTCCAATAGTAGTTTCCTTCTTGTAGATACTTTTCTGCTATTTCAAGATTGGGTTTTTCAATAAACTTAGATATTTCGTACGCGGATTCGTTGATTGGTTTTCCTGCTTGAATATATCCGTAACCGGTTTCAGGTCCTGACGGCACGATACCGAAGGTCACCATGTAATCCTCTTTTGCCAGTTTGGCACCTTGTCCTATGTGTTGATGAAACTGAGAAACGTCGGTAATGACATGATCTGCTGCAAGTACCAGCAGTATTGCTTGTGGGTTTTCTTGCATCAGGGCTGCGATACCTATTGCAGGTGCTGTGTTACGACCGCAGGGTTCGAGGACAATGGTGGCGCCTTCAAGTCCGATCTGTTTTATCTGTTCTGCTACTAGAAAGCGGTGATCATCATTGCAGATGATCAAGGGTTGTTCTGTTTCAATGCCTTCCAGCCGCAAGAGAGTGTCTTGCAGCATTGTGGTTTTGTTAACTAGTGGAATTAGTTGTTTTGGGTAGTGTTCTCTTGATAGTGGCCAGAGGCGGGTGCCGGATCCGCCGGAGAGGATGACTGGGATGATTTTAGGCATGGTTTAGTGACGAGGTTGTTTGAGGTTGGGAGTTTATCAAGGGTAGAGGGTTACTGCGAGGAGTGGATCCCAGATAAGCGCTGCGCGCTTTTCGTGATGAGGAAGTATTTTTCTGGGGTGGGAACGGGCGGTTACTGGATTAGCGTATTGTCTGATCTGCGCCCTATTTAGATCAGATGTTTACAGATTACATCTGAGGTTGAATACTGACGTCTCATCTCTCTTGTTCTCTTTGTACCTACCTTTGACATCAAGAAAATATCATTGTCTGTTTGGAAAGTCTTTATCAGTTTCGAAGGTTGTTGCGGCAGATTAGTCCTGGAGCCGATTGTCCTCTTTGAGCAAGTGCCTCAGTCGATCGTTTGGCAACCCATACACGAAGCTACCACCTGCACCGGCCATGTCTTCACCTGCGACCAACGCGTTGATAATGGCTTCCTCAGTGGCTTCGCTAACGCCGCCGATGAGGGGGCTGAGCGCTTCACTGGGAATACTGTGCGCTGGTAATGGTTTTGCTGAACCAAGGACCACAGGATTAGCCGTGCTGAAGGCGAGGAAAATGTCTCCTGACATACTGTCGCCCTGACCACCTGTGCGAGCCATACCTATCGTCGCGCGTTTAGCCAGGCGCTCCAGCTGACTCGACACCAATGGGGCGTCGGTCGCGACGATAACGATGATTGAGCCATCTCCGTCCAGATCCGCATCGGACGCGCGCGTTGGTAAAAGATCGGTAATTTTCCGGCCGACTCTTGTGCCTCTTATAGTTAACTGATCGCGCATACCGTGGTTGGCCTGAACGAGAACACCAACGGTGTATGCCTTATCAGGGCCGTAAGGCACCACCCGCGATGCGGTACCAATCCCGGATTTGAAATGATGGCAAACCATACCTGTACCACCGCCAACGGACCCTTCGGCGACAGGGCCACCTCTAGCACCGTCCAATGCTTCGATAACATTGTCAGTGGACAGCGGAAAGCTCCAGGCATCGCTTAAACCGCCATCATAAGTTTCTGCAATCACGGGTAGGATCCTGCTGAAGCGAATATCTGGGTTGGTAAAATTCCGGGCCGTCCATAAGGAGGTCGCATGATGCGCAGTGCCGACGCCTAATGTTCCCGTTAGCACAATCGGCCCAAAAAATGCGCCGAACTCTTTGATCAGGTGAGTTGCGGTCATCTCACCCGTGCCGTTAAAGGTGAAGGTAGCCGCCGTGACGCCTTCAATGGACTTCTTGGGACGCGGAAAAATACTGGTGGCACCGGTTCTTGCTGTTCCTTCAATCACGGTCGCATGGCCAACTTCGACACAAGCGACATCGGTGATGGCGTTTAAAGGACCTGGTTCGCCATCGAAGTTAATGCCTAGGTCACGCGCCCGGGTGGGTTCTGCCATATGCTGTGCCTGCGAATTTATTGTCGATGTAAATACTATATTACTTCCAGACTTCTACTTCATCGAGTACAGGATCTAATATGAATCAGTGTTTTAAACACAATGAGGTAGGTTGCAAGTATAGACCAGTGTTAAAGCGATTCTGTCTTAGTGTTCGTGTTCCAGCGGCCCTTGAGGCTCGAATTCGAAATCCATAAGTATCGGATTCAGGACTTCTCTGGCTAATCTCGTTAAGTCACCATACCGGGTGGTTGCTGAGATTTGATAAGTTCTGCCAGCAGCCTCAGTAAATGCCTCCAGCTGGTGCGTTACATTATCATTTTCCTGCGTCCCCCACATGACCTGCTCCCACAGGAAGTTGCCGAGTGATTCAGAGCGATGTTGGACGTCGCCGATCAGCTTGCTGTCGGACAGACCATATTTTAATTTCTCAACGAGTTTGGCAGCGGCTGAACCGGACATGTGCCCTTGAATCTGGATTTCAGTATCGGTCGAGTGGTGCGCAATGAAATTGTTGTCGGTCCACTCGATGGTCCAGTTCGTGGGCAGTAGAAAGGCGACGCTGCCATCGGCCGATCCCGATTCACGGAGGTTGGTTAGTAACGTATCGTCCCGCTTCTGCCATGTTCCACCTACGCGTCCGCCAACTGCACCGGTTACTTGTTGTCCTGGTGTGATGATGAAATTAATGACCGCAGCGCCAGATATGTTTCTTGATACGGCAGATGATTCGGAAATAAAGTCCAATTTCCCAAAGTGCCTGATGTCTCCAGGTTTAACCTGTGTGATCAGAGATTGACCATCGGACGATTTCTTTGTCTGCATTCTGTAGCCGGATTCAGAAAGATAGGTGCCGACATAACGATCCAACAGTGTCTGCGGCAAATGGTAATCGTTGGCGGTTGGATCTGTATCAACCGGCAAGCCAGCACTTGTGATGGGTTTGCCGTTGAGTAGGTGGAGCAGGTTGTTTACCACCCAGATTTTCGCCGGAAAGCGGTAGGGATCAAGTGTCGGGCCACCATATAAGATGCTCGCTGCGGCGCCTTGTTCCAGATCAAGCAAGGTCCAGGATCCCATGACGATAGCGTCGCCACCGTGATGCACAACCGTTCGATTGTCCATTTCCATCACGATCCAACCCATACCATAACTGGCTTGCTGACCTATGGCGCCGAGGTCAGGCATGTTAACGACAAAATCTATGCTAGGTTCGTGTAGTGCTTCCACGCTCTCGGGCATCAGCAGTTGTTCTCGTTTGTACTTGCCGCCGTTTAACAACATGAGTAAGTAGTGCCCCATGTCTTTCGCGCTGACCCGTAGTTCGCTGCCAGCAGGTAATGCGCTTGCCAGGAATCTGGGCTTTGCCGGTGTAACTGAATCAACATCGGGATGATGTCCATAAAGGACATTCATATCTTCAAAACGATCCAGCGAGGTCGTGGAGCGGGTCATCTCAAGCGGATTAAGAACATGCTTCTGAAGATAGAGGCTATACGGCATTCCGGTGATTTCAGTGATCATCGCGCCAAGGATGCTCCAGTTTTCGTTGCTATATTGGAAAGACTCCCCAGGTGTGCGAACCAGGCGGTTGTTGCGAAGGGCGCGTACACCTTTTTCGATGGCGCTTTCCGAAATGTCGCGGCTATAGAGCCACCTGTCTTCGCTGGGAATGCCTGAAGCATTGATTAACAGGTGGCGGACCGTTATATCTTTTGCTCGGCGATCGGCAGTTTCGAACCAGGGAAGGTAGATCTGGATTGATTGGTCCAGTTCGACTTTACCTTGTTCGACCAATTGCATCACCGCGACAGCCGTGAATGATTTGGTCAGCGAGCCAATCGCGATCGAAGAATCAGACGTCATGGGCGAAGATTCGTTGACAACTTCCAGACCGTAACCTTGCTGGAAAACGATGTCGTTGCCACGAGCAATGACGACCGAAAATCCTGGAACCGGAATTGTCCTGAGATGTTCAACCAGGAATTCATCGATGTCCGTTTTGATTGTGGGGTCAATGTCTGCCCTGGCTGCACCCGGAACCAGGATAGCCATGAACATAAACGTCTGTATAAACCGCAAATAGTTGCTTTGAACTTGTTGTTTCATTGGCTTCCCCATTACTCCACGATGAGGTTTTTGGGGTTGAGTTCCAACAGTCGACCTGAGGGGAACCAGGCGCTCAAGAAACAAACCATCAGGATAAGCGGCACCATGACCATGGTCGCCAGATAATCATGCTGCAATGGGAAATCGACCAGACCAATGCCCGAGAACAGCACAGACAACAGCGAAGTTGCGATAATTTGCCAGACGAAAAGGCTGATTACGATTGCGATGATGGCTTGCACCACAACACCGTAAACTACCGACTGTCGCAACTGGTTAGGCGTCATGCCAACAGTTTTCAGAATGCCGAACATCTGGCGGTTTTCCGCAATGGTCATTAAAGTCGAATTGAATATCACGATCGCTGAAGCTGACAGGAAGATAATGGCGAGAAAACCATTGGTCATTCTCATAGCCTTCATGATTGCTGTCATTTGATCCTTAATAAAGTGGTTAGCTAGTTGGGCATCGACAGCCTCTCCATACTTTGCTTCGAGATCAGTCATGAACTGTTGTGGATCAACATTGTCGGCCAGGACTATCGTGTATTGAATCGGCGCGGCAAGAGGGTTCGCTGCTCGCAGCGTATCCAGCAACAGTCGAAAACCCTGTCCGCCATTGTTGATCGACTGATAGATACCAACAACCTCGAGGCTTTGTTCGTGACCATTCAGGTAGAATCGTATGCTGTCGCCAACTTCCTTCGAATAGGTTTTGGCAGAGTTCACTGCCAATGCCGTTTCGTTCGGTGATACTGGATTGCGGCCCGCCATAATTCGAAAGTCTGCGCCTTCAACATCACCGTCAATTAATGTGCCCGAGAGCTTTTCGGTGCCTGAACCGTCATCAAGCATTACTGTCGCTTCCATAAAGTCCCAAGTGGCGATCGCGACAACATCATCTCGTTGGTTCATCTCTTCCATGAACTGCTCGTGTCGGATCGAGAAACGTTTGCCGCCTCGGGTAACCCGGACGTCACCACCGTCGAAACCAAATAAGGCCAGGTCATCCATCATATAAGTGAACGTGTGGTTAAGATCGACAGCGAGTGAGCCAGCCAGGGTCGTAAAAATTACCGTGATACCAAGGAACAGTACCCGGCGCCGTTGTTGAAACATCGATTTAAGGGCAATTATCAGTGGCACCGAGAGGGCGCTCAGGCGTTGTATGCTGAGCCCTGATGATTGCTTTTTAGTTTCCGATGCAGCGCCGTACCGAATGGCATCTGCTGGTTGTACAGCTTCCGCGCGGCGCGCAACCCAACCCACCAAAGCGTAAATGGCGATGAGAAAGACGATGAGGGTTGCAACCGCTGGGATTAGTAGGATGCTAAATGAAACAGACTCGCCGGTACTGCTCATCAGTAACGTCAGACTTGTTTGCACCACGAAAATACCCGCCAACAATCCAATTGGCACGGCGACGAGGGCAAGCAGGAAGTATTGGATTTGGTAGACGTAACGAACGTCGTCGGGTCTAAATCCCTGGGCTCTGAGAATGCCGATGACTTTGAAATCGGCAAGAATTGAACTGGTGATGCCACCGTATATTGTGAAACCTGTCACCAGCAGCGCCAGCACAGAGAAAGCGATGAGCATCACCGCCATGATGCCAAAAGGTGCGGTGTAACGGTAAACGATATCCTTGTAGGTTAAAATCTTGCCGCTGTAAATGCCATCCAGATGATCGATAAACTCAGACCAAACTGAATCGGTGTCGTTCGGATTCTTGAGTCGAACGCCGAACATGACCTCGTTAAGCCGCGACAGTGGAAAGTAATAAGCCAGTTCGCCAGGTGTAATCCAGATCATCGTGGGATTGCCAAAAGGGGCACTGTTTCGAGGATCAACGATGACTGCGGACACAATAAACGGCTGCAAACCCTCTGCAGTCGGGATCTCGAGAATATCGCCTGGCACCATGCTGCTGGAATTGGCCAGCGCTGAGGGAATCCACACTGAGCCCGATTCAGGGTAGGTGCTGGGTTCTCCCTTGATAATACGGAGGTCATCGTGAACGGTCGGGTTGAGTGAACGCTCAGCGATATTGAAGAAGGTACTTAATTCAACGCCGTTAAAATAAGCCGTCTCTCTCATTTCGAGACACTCAAACGTATCTGTGACACTGAGTACTTCAGGTCTGGCGATCCACCAGCTTTTAACGTCATTAGGGCGGTAGATACGTGTGTCAAATTCAAGCACGAGATGGGAACCGCGTTGTTTCGAGTACATCTGCTCGAAAGGTGTTTCGATTTCACGGATAAGATTGAGGCCGGTAAACAGCAGCAGTACCGACAAGGTCACGATCGACCCAACCATGAGGCTTTGTCCCTTTTTCCGCTTCAGATTGGCAACGGCGATCAATAGTACGGCATGCATGGTAACGTGCTCCTACCAACCCTGGCCGGATAACCAGTTTAGTAAGGCGGGCTCGCGTGTTTTCGGGTCTTTGTTTTCCTGGCTCATTTGATACTGCGCCTGAATTTGACCATCGCGCATATAAATAATGCGATCGCCATAGCAGGCGGCACGTACTTCGTGAGTCGCCATGAGGATCGTTTGGCCTGCGGCGTTGAGCTTGCAAAAGCTCTCCAATACGGTGGTCCCCGCGGCGAAGTTAAGCGCCCCAGTTGGCTCGTCAGCGAAGAGGGCGCGTGGTGAATTGATCATTGCTCTGGCGATGGCAGAACGCTGTTGTTCGCCGCCGGAAACCTCGGCCGGAAGTCGATCAGCGAGATCCAAAATTCCCATCGATTCTAGCAGTCTGTTTGCTTTTTCATCAACGGCGCGGCGGTTGCGCTCA
>Ga0208274_1001085_pt1 | contig 13029 bp, 9 predicted proteins | sample ETNtaG_22_FD_185755 | JGI IMG/M metagenome (GOLD analysis project Ga0208274, IMG submission 185755) | Marine microbial and viral communities from oxygen minimum zone, Eastern Pacific Ocean - ETNP201306SV43 (SPAdes) (version 2) | ecosystem: Environmental > Aquatic > Marine > Oceanic ... | reverse complement strand
CCGCCCTGCTGTCCAGGCTTACGCTACGCTCCAGCCTGCACAGCAGGGCATGAAACCGCGCCGAACTCTCTCATAGACGCTGGACCACTTAATGGGGGCAGGCCACCCGTCGGAATAACCATCCCCTGGAGGATCGCCACCTTGATTCTGAGAATTCCCATTGCAGCCTTCCTTCTCTCCGAGGAATCGGTTGCCGCCGTTGAAGCGATGAAGGAAGACCGGGTTTTCCTTCGCAGCCGGATTGAGACCCATGAGGGCGGAATCGACCGGGCCCTCGCTTACCTAGCCGAGAACAAGACGCCGCCGCTTTTGATCGTCGAAAGCAAAGCCCAGGGCGATGCGCTTTTCGATCAGCTTGGCGGTCTGGCCGACGTCTGCGCTCCCGATACCTTCGTGCTGCTCATCGGCGCCGAGAACGATATCGCGCTTTACCGAAACCTGATCGGCCTTGGCATCAGCGACTACCTCGTCGGGCCGGTGACGGTGGATGCGCTGAAGAATTCCATTGTCAATATATTCAAGGACGAGGATATGGAAAGGAGCGGACGGGTCATTGCGTTTTTCGGTGTCGCCGGCGGGGTCGGAAGCAGCGTCATCGCCCACAACGTGGCCTACGAACTAACCAAGGCTTACGAAGAGGACGCGATTGTCGTCGACATGGATATTTTCTGTGGAACGGCGGCCTTGAATTTCAATATGCAGCCGCGCCAGACGATTGCCGACGTTTTCGCCAACATCAACCGCCTGGATGAAAGCCTCCTTCATCAGTATCTCATGGAATTCGACGACCGGACATCCGTTCTGGCCTCGCCGGCTTCCTTGAGCGCCGGCATACAGTTCACCGCTGAATCCTACGCCGCGATCATCAAGGTCGTCAAAGTGATGGCGGAATTCATCATCCTCGACATTCCCCATATCTGGGAACCCTGGGTCCGCGAGGCGCTTACCGAGGCCGATGACATGGTTCTCGTCACCCGGCCCGATCTTACCAATCTCAGAAACGCCAAAAATATGATAGAATTCATGGGGGCGGTACGGGGTTCCGACGTTCCCACCCGCTTGGTTTTCAATCAAGTGGGAGCGGCGAAAAAAGCCGATTTGTCCGGCAAGGATTTCAAGGATGCCCTTGCCCTGGAACCGGCGTTATCGATCCCTTATGATCCCGATGGGTTCGGGAAAGCGTTGAACACTGGCGCGTTGATGTCGAAAGCCAGCGCCAAGAGCAAGGCGACGGCGGCGATTATTGAACTGGCCAAGCTGATCAGCGCCCGCGAGAAAGGGGAAGGGGAAGAGGAAGAGAAAGGAAAAAAAGGCCTTATGAACTTGTTCAAGAAAAGCAAAAAGAAAAAATGATAAAAGAGGTTAAAGCGTAATGTTCGGACGACGGGGAACAGAACAAAAAGCGGTCGACAAGAAACCCGTTCCTCGGCGGGCGCCCGAGCCCGAGCCCAGGCCCGCGCCGGCGGCGGCGCCCGAACCCGCGGCGCCCGAGCCCGCGGCGGCGGCGCCCGAACCCGTGGCGCCGGCGGCGGCGGCACCTGAACGCGTTGCCTCCAAACCCGAACCCGAGCCGGCAAAACCCGAACCCGTGGAATCCGCCGCCGACCGCATGGTGGATATCGGCATGGTGCCGTCGGCGGCGGCGATCGAGAGGTTGGCCGAAATCAAGGTCGCCGTCTTCAACGACCTCCTGGAAGCCGTCGACCTGGACGAGATCAGCAAGCTGCGGCCGGACGAGGTCCGCGAGGAAATAACCGATATGGTCGCCGAGATCATCAGCATGCGGAACCTGATCATGTCCGCTCAGGAACAGCAACAGGTTATCTTCGACATCATCAACGATATCCTGGGTCTCGGTCCCCTGGAGCCGTTATTGATGCGCGACGACATCGCCGACATCATGGTCAACGGCGCCGACAGCGTCTATATCGAATCCGGCGGAAAGATGGAACTGACCGAGGTCAAATTCCGCGATAACGCGCAACTGATGAACATTTGTCAGCGCATCGTGACGGCGGTTGGACGCCGGGTCGACGAATCAAGCCCCATCTGCGACGCCCGTCTCCAGGACGGCTCCCGCGTCAACGTCATCGCGCCGCCGCTGGCCATCGACGGCGCCGCCTTGACCATCCGCAAATTTTCCAAGGAAAAATTGACGCTGGAAAAACTGGTGTCGTTCGGCAGCATCACGGAAGAAGGAGCGAAATTGCTCGAGGTCGCTTCCGCCTGCCGCTGCAATATTCTGATTTCCGGCGGCACCGGTTCCGGCAAAACCACCTTGCTCAACTGCATGACAAACTTCATCGATACGTCGGAGCGCATCATCACCTGCGAGGACGCCGCCGAACTGCAGCTTCAGCAACCCCATGTCGTGCGCCTGGAAACCCGTCCCCCGAACCTGGAAGGCGCCGGCGAGATTTCCATGCGCGATCTGGTCAAGAACTGCCTGCGCATGCGCCCCGAACGCATCATCGTCGGCGAGGTTCGCGGTCCCGAGGCCTTCGACCTGTTGCAAGCCATGAATACCGGCCACGACGGTTCGATGGGGACCATTCATGCCAACAACCCGCGCGAGGCCTTGAGCCGTGTCGAGAACATGATCGCCATGGGCGGCTATAACCTGCCCTCGAAAGCGGTGCGCGAACAGATCGCCGCGGCCATCCACATCATCATCCAGGCGCAACGCCTGCGCGACGGTTCACGCAAGATCACCCATGTCACGGAGGTGCTCGGCATGGAAGGAGACATCATCACCCTTCAGGATATTTTCCTGTTCGAATTCGAAGGCGAAGACGAAAACGGCAAAATTTTCGGTAGCCACGAGCCCACCGGCTTGCGCCCGCAGTTTTGGGACAAGGCTCGCTATTTCGGCCTCGAACAGAAACTGGCGAAAGCCTTGAATATGGAGCATGGCCTGACATGACCGAGGAAACCATCATCCTGATCATCGTCGGCTCGGTGGCCGCCTTGCTGTTAATCGGCGGTGGGATCATCGGCGCCACCATGGTCATCCGCCCGAAAGTTCTTTTGCGCCGGCGCATGGCCCAGATCGGCGTGATCGACGGCCCGGGCCAGTCGGAAAGGGTCGAAAGCCGAAGGCAGAAACGCATTCAGGAGAAGGTCAAACAACTGGCGTCGAAAGGCGAGAAGAAAGGCTTCGTGGAAGCGATCGGCGAGGAAATCCTGCGGGCCGGCTTCCACATCTCGATTCAGGTTTATCTATTTTGCAGTTTATGCGCCGGCGTCTTGATGGCGTTTTTTTACCTGATGGCGATGAACCCGGAGACCCTGACCTCCACGATCATCGGCGGCGGCGCGGCTTTCTTGATCGGCCTCTTGTTGCTGCCGAGGCTTTTCCTCAGAATCGTCGCCGGCCGCCGGCAGAAACATTTCACCAAGCACTTTGCCGAGGCCATCGATTTGATCGTCCGCGGCATCAAATCGGGACTGCCGGTCAACGAATGCTTCACGGTTGTCGCCCGCGAGTTCGAACCCCCTTTAGGCGAGGAATTCCGCCTTCTCGTCGAGGGTCAGAACCTCGGCATGACGCTCGATGAACTCCTCGCTCGTGGTCTGCAACGCCTGCCCACGCCGGAATACAGGTTCTTCGCCATCGTCACTCAAATCCAAAAACAAACGGGGGGCAATTTAGCCGATACGCTCTCCAATCTTTCCACTGTCTTGCGTGACCGCAAAAAACTCAGGGATAAGGTGCAGGCCCTGTCCAGCGAAGCCAAGTCGTCGGCGATGATCATCGGCTCCCTGCCTTTCTTCGTCTCGGGTTTCCTGTCCTTGATCAATCCCGAATACTTGATGCTGCTGTTCACCACCTCGGCCGGAAATTGGATTCTTTACATCGATGCCTTCTGGTTGTTTTGCGGAATCATGGTGATGCGCCAGATGATTAATTTCAAGGTCTGAGGAGGCCGGGTAAATGCGTTTTGATGTTTCTTCAATCATCATGTGGGTCCTGGTGGGCGGGGCGGTTGTTGCCGTCATCGCCGTCGGCTTTACCTTCCTCATGCGCGGCAGACGCGCGGCGCGCATCCAGACGGTGTTGAGCAAGCGGCGTGGGGAACTGAGCAAGAAACAGAAAGAAGAGCTCGCCAAGCCTTCGGCCATTCGCCAGGGCCAGCGGAAGGGCTATGTCGAACTTTTGCAAAAGGTGCTCTCGGGGCTGAAACTGCAAAATTATCTTTCCTCCAAGGGAATCCGGGAGAGCCTTATGCAGGCCGGTTTTCGGGGCCGCTCAACGGTCATTGTCTATGTTGCGTCCCGCGCCATGGGGATTATCGCCGGATTCCTGGTCACCCTCTTTGTCGTCAATATGTGGCAAAACTTCCCTTATCCCGCCTTCCTGAAGCTGGTCATCATCGGGGCCGGCGGCGTGGCGGGATTCTACCTGCCGAAGGTTTTTTTGGTAAACCTCGCGCAAAAACGCCAGAAAGAGATGTCTCAAACCTTTCCCGACGTCCTCGACCTGATGGTCATCTGCGTGGAAGCCGGGTTGGGCGTTGAAAGCGCTTTCGCCCGCGTCACCGAGGAGATCATGGACTCGTCACCGATTCTTGCCCAGGAACTGGGATTGACCTCGGCCGAACTGACGTATTTAAGCGACCGCAGGCAGGCCTATGAAAATTTCGTTAGCCGCACCGGCATGCCGGCCGCCAAAAGCCTGGCGACGGCGTTGATCCAATCGGAAAAATACGGAACCCCGGTCGGCGTCGCCCTTAAGGTCCTGTCCCAGGAAAAGCGCGACGAGCGGATGTCGGCGGCCGAGAAGAAGGCGGCGGCCTTGCCGGCGAAACTGTCCGTGCCGATGATCATTTTTTTCCTGCCGCTGTTGTTCTCCGTGGTCATCGGTCCGGCCTTCATTCAAATCAATATGTAACGGTTGCTTGCGGAGACGGCCGCCGCCCCAGGAGCGCGTGAGGGGCATGGCGATTCTGGCGTCCGGGGACACCCGGAAATGATGAATCTTTGCAGGATTGGCAAAAAATGCTTAAATCACTTGTAAAGACATCCATGGGAGGGTTGTCATGGTGAGATCAGGCATGACTGACAAAGCAAAGCAAAAAGCCGTGGACGAAAATTACGAAGCGTTCAAAAAGATGCTGCCAAGCCTTCTCGAAGAGAAGGAAGGAAAGTTCGTAGTGCTACGGAACCGGGAAATGGTGGCCTCCTTTGATACGATAGCGGACGCTATTGTGTTTGCTTCGCGTACCTATGAGGACGGGCTTTTTTCGATCCAGCAGGTCAAAAAAGAGGCCGTCGATTTAGGGTATTTCTCACATGCCATGTGTCTCCATATCATTCGATCCGAGCAAGGGTCCGATTTGGGCAATCGGGCTCGTTAAGCCCGCTTCCTTATCCGATCCTCAGCCACCAAAAAAGTTAAGGTTACAGCAGTAGACGCTCTCTTTGATACGGGAGCGTCAGCTACCTGTATACTTCATGACATAGCTGTGAAGCTTGATCTTCCTGTGATTGGGAAGACGCAAATGATGTCCGCATCGGGGTTAAGCACGATGAATATCTATCTTGCGGACTTGGTTTTTCCTTTTGGGACTCCAGGCAAATCTCAAGAAGCGCATGGGAAATGACGTCATGCTTACGGAATTTCGGTCCGACGGAGCAAATTTTAAGATGCTTCTTGGCCGGGACGTGCTTTGCCAAGGGATGTTTCAGATGGTGGGGTTTGAAAACAAGTTTATGTTCTGCCTTTAATTTGTAAATTTTGGGCAACGACCTTTAGGGTAGTTCTCCGGAGCCACTGGCTACCTTGATACGCCCTTGGTGGCGGCGGATGGCGAAACCGAATATGATGGCCGAATGGCCCAATTCGTTGATCGCTACCTTGAGGAAACGATGGCCATCATCGCCGCCATCGACCGCCCCAAGATCGAGGAAATGGCGCGAGGTCTGGCGACGGTCCGTGACCGCGGCGGCAGGCTTTTCATCCTTGGCGTCGGCGGCTCCGCCGGCCATGCCAGCCATGCCGTCAATGATTTCCGCAAGATTTGCGGGTTCGAGGCCTATGCCCCCACCGACAACGTCTCCGAACTGACCGCGCGGACCAACGACGAGGGATGGGAATCGGTCTTCGCCGAGTGGCTGAAGGGATCGCGCCTGAACGCCATGGACGCGGTGCTGGTGTTTTCGGTCGGCGGCGGCAACAGGGAGAAAAACATTTCCGTCAACCTTGTCCGCGCCCTCGAGCTCGCCCGCAAGTCCGGCACCGGGATCTATGGGGTTGTCGGCTCGGCGGACGGATTTACGGCCCAGGCCGCCGATGTCTGCGTCGTCATTCCGCCGCTCAACCCACAACTGATCACCCCCCACTGCGAGGGACTGGTGGCGGTGATCTGGCACCTGCTGGTCAGCCATCCGGCTTTGAAAACCGCTCAGACGAAGTGGGAGTCCATGCGTTGACCGCCGGACATTCCCGCTACCTGATCGTCGGCGGGGCCGGGTTCATTGGCAGCCATTTCACCGATCGCTTGCTCGCCGATGCCGGCGTCGCCGCCGTCACCCTTTACGATAATTTCTCCTCCGGCCGCGAATGGCACTTTCAGTGTCATCTCGACGATCCCAGGCTGAAGGTGGTCCGCGCCGACGTCAAGGACCAGGATCGCCTGACCGAGACGGCGCGCCGCCACGACCTGGTCATTCACCTCGCCTCCAACCCCGACATCGCGCTGGCCGCGAACCAACCGGCAATAGATTTCGACGAAGGCACGGCGCTGACCCACCACGTTGTCGAGGCGATGCGTATTTCCGGCTGCCGGCGCCTCCTTTACGCCTCGGGAAGCGGTATCTACGGCGACCTTGGGGAACTGGAGATCAACGAGGACCACGGGCCGCTGGTGCCCATTTCCACCTATGGCGCCAGCAAGCTGGCGGGCGAGGCGATCATCGCCGCCTATTGCCATATGTTCGATCTCTCGGCTTGTATCTTTCGGCTTGGCAATGTGGTCGGTGCTCGCCAGACTCATGGTGTCGGTTTCGATTTCATTCGCGGTCTGCTCACTGAGCCCAGCCGCCTTGACATTCTAGGCGATGGCCGCCAGAGCAAATCCTACATCCATGTCGATGACGTCATCTCGGCCGTGCTGCAAGCCAACGCGGGCTCGGCCGTTAAGTACAACGTCTTCAATGTGGCGAGCGGTGATTACATCACCGTCAAGGAGATCGCCGATCTTGCCGTCGAGTGCGCCGGGCTGAGCACGGAACGGGTCGAATATCGTTTCAGCGGCGGCGAACGCGGCTGGAAGGGCGACGTGCCCGTCGTTCGCTTCGATACCGGCCGCATTCGGAAATTGGGCTGGAAGTGCCGTCATTCGTCACGCCAAGCGCTCCGCCGTTCCCTGGAGGCGTTGATCGAAGATGTCCGGGCCGGCAACCGCTAAGCGGACGCGCCGCGCCGTGTTTCTCGACCGCGACGGCGTTCTCAACCAAGCCGTCGTCCGCGACGGCCGTCCTTATCCGCCGGCCTCGGTCGAGGACTTGCATTTGCTCGCTGGCGCCGAGGACGCCTGCCGTCGTCTCGGCGCCGCCGGCTGGCTGCTGATCTCTGTCACCAACCAGCCGGATATCGCCAGGGGGACCCAGATCCGGCAACGGGTCGATGCCATCAACGAGGCCTTGCGCCGGCGCTTAGGGCTCGCCGCCATCCGGGTTTGTCCCCACGACGACGGCGATGGCTGCGCCTGCCGCAAGCCGCGCCCCGGCCTGCTGCTGGAGGCGGCCGTGGATTTTGACATCGACCTCGTATCCAGCATTATGGTCGGCGACCGTTGGAGCGATATCGAAGCCGGCAAGCGGGCGGGTTGCCGAACGGTGTTCATCGATCGCGGTTACGCCGAGAAACGGCCCGGAGAGATGGATTTCGCTTGCGCCGGCTTGCTGGAGGCCTTGCCATGGATATTGAAGACGGCGGGTTCTTAAGCTTGTTCGAGACGCCATGACCGTCACCCGAACCCCGCTCCGGATTTCCATCGGCGGCGGCGGCGCCGGCCGGGCTATTTCCCCTCCCCCGACTTGAGAATGGGCGCAAGGCGCTCGGCCGCGTCCCGGCAGACGGGAAGACCGGGATTTTCCGCGGCGAGCCGGAGAATGCCCTGCGCCATTTGCTTCGCTCCGGCCATGGCCCCGGCTTTCACACAGGCCAAGAAGAGGTTGAACGCGGCCTTGGACTGGTGCTCGAGCAGCGCCTTCTCCTCGGGATGGTTGCCGGCAAGGGCTTGGATGTCGCCGTACCAGCGCGCCGCCTCATCGGGGTCCGGCGCCGCCAGGTGGTAGATGAGGTTGGTGGCGGCCTTGGCCTGTGTCTCGCGTAGCGCCGCCTCCTCGGAATGTTTGGTGGTAAGGGTTAGGATGTCGCCGTACCAGCGCACCGCCGTATCGGGGTCCGACGCCGCGAGGCGGTTGATGAGGTTGTTGGCGGCCCTGGCCTGTGACTCGCGCAGCGCCTTCTCCTTGGGATGGTTGGCGGCAAGGGTTTTGATGTCGCCGTACCAGCGCGCCGCCGCATCGGGGTCCGACGCCGCGAGGCGGAAGATGAGGTTGGTGGCGGCCCTGACCTGTGACTCGCGTAGCATCTCCTCTTTGGGATGGTTGGCGGCAAGGGCTTGGATGTCGCCGTACCAGCGCGCCGCCGCCTCGGGGTCCGACGCCGCGAGGCTGCTGATGAGGTTGTTGGCGGCCTTGGTCTGTTGCTCGCGTAGCGCCCCCTCCTCGGGATGTTTGGCGGCAAGGGCTTGGATGTCGCCGTACCAGCGCGCCGCCGCATCGGGGTCCGGCGCCGCGAAGCGTCCGATGAGGTTAACCGTCACCCGAGCCCAGAGGACGACCGCCGCCAAGCTTCCTTCGGCCGGGGCCGTTGCGATGGCTTGGAAGGCATCATGGTGGGGAAAATCCCGCGAGGTGCGATCCAGGAATACGGCCATGCCGCGGGGTGCCATCCGCCATGCAAGCTCACGCATGCCCTCCAGCCGTTTGCCCGGAACGTCGCCGGGTTGCAGGTGATGGAGGACAAACCATTCCCCCAGGATGTCCGGCTCCAGAGGCGCCAGGCGTTCAGAGGCGTCACGGCTCGACATGAGGTGGTAGCGGTTGGCGTCATGGCCGTCGAGAAGGCCGGGGCCTTCTGGAAGGGCGCTCAAATCACCAAGCCCGACGCCGCCGCAGAGCGTCGCCAGGGCCAGAAGATCCTTGTCGGCGTTGGTAATCCCCGCCGGTTTCCAGAATCTCTCCTCTTCCCGGACCAACACGCCGCCGATCAGCTCCCCGTCGGCTTGCCAGAACTGGGAAGGGGGACGGCCGCCGGCCACCGCGTCGGCCATCAGGGCCGCGAACAGGGGACGGCCCTCGGGGTCCATTTCGCGTAGCGCCGGCAGCAGCTCCGCCATCCAGGTCTCCGCCAGGCCGCAGGCTTGCATGACGCGGCGCAACACGCCCTCGGTAAGACCGCCCAGGGCCATGGGTTCTTCATGGCGGCTCTTGTCGGCTTCAGGCCGGCCGCCAGCGGATTCGCGTAGCCTGTCAAGCCACCAGTCGCCGGCATCCCGCTCGATGAGCAACAGGCGGACCGGAAAGGCAAATTCGCCGGCCCTCCCGCTCAGGTCCCTGATGGCGCGCCCTAGCTCCTTGGCGCGCTCCCGGCCCGAGGCGTAGTCAGCCACCAACAGGATCGGTTCGTCCGGAATCCAGCCATCCACGTCCTGGGCCGTATGTTCGCAAGGCAGGAACCCTACCCGCCAGGAGCCGCCCCGCCTCAGGCAAAGCTCAAGCGCCAGCCGGCTCTTGCCGCAACCGGCGGGGCCGTGGATCAACCACCAACGGAACGGGGAGTCGTGGTCGAGGAACCCGTCCAGCCGCGCCATCTCGTTCTCGCGCCCCACGAAGGGGGTTTTCCGGGTGCTGTAGTGGAAGCGGTTCAAATCTTCCTGGCTCCCGGCGTCGAACAGGTTCAGGAACAGCTTCGGCTGGGGAGTTGACTCGGCGATAAGCTGGGCGGCGGCATCCCGCAAGTTCGCCGCGGCCGCGACGCCTTCCAGGGAGTCCCGAAGGGATTCGGTCAATAACCCGGCGAAGTCCTGGTCGTGGCGCGGACGGGTTTTTCCGGCGGCTATCCTGAGTTCGCCCTTCAGGTAGGCCGTGAGCCCGTCGAGTCCTTTTTCCAGTTGATCGAAATGCGGCAGTCGGCGAAGGCGCGCCTTGACGATGCCGTCCGCATGGGAACCGGCGCCCTTGGTTGACAACTCCGCCAGTTGCGCGATTCCCCTGACAAGGAGCCTGCCCGCCGGCTTGGGAATGCCCAACTCGTCATGCAAGTAATGGACCGCCCCCCGCGGCAGATCGGCGTCCATTAGATACTTGGCGAGGCCGTCCTCGGCTATATCCGATACGGCCTTATCCAGGGCATCGTATGAACCATCATCAGCCATTGAACGATTATGCATGATTGGCGCGGCATACGCTAGCCTAGGCCAGAGGGGCCTCCGGGGTGCGCCGGCGCCTCGGACCCCGCCGCCGGGCGGGTGACGGCGGCGATCGGCAAGTACATTTACATTACCGCCAACAAGACGTTCCGGCCGTTTATGTCTCCTCTTCCCACTCGGGAATGACCGCAAGCTGTCCGGCTGCCTCCTGGCAGATGGGAATGCCGGGATTTTCCTCGGCGATCCGGCGAATGTCCGCCTCCATTTGCTTTACCCCGGCCTTATCCGCTGATTCCGCATAGGCCACGAGGAGGTTGGTGGCGGCCATGGTCTGCAATTCGCTCAGCGTCTCCTCCTTGGGATGTTTGGCGGCAAGGGTTTTGATATCGCCGTACCAGCGCGCCGCCGCATCGGGGTCCGACGACGCCAGGCGTCCGATGAGGTTGGCGGCGGCCCTCGACTGTGGGTCGCGCAACGCCGCCTCCTTGGGATATTTGGCGGCAAGGGTTTTGATGTCGCCGTACCAGCGCGCCGCCGCGTCGGGGTCCGACGTCGCGAGGCGTCCGATGAGGTTGAACGCGGCCTTGGCCTGCGACTCGCGCAGCGTCTTCTCCTTGGGATGGTTGGCGGCAAGGGTTTGGATGTCGCCGTACCAGCTCGCCGCCGCATCGGGGTCCGGCGCCGCGAGGTGTCCGATGAGGTTGGTGGCGGCCATGGCCTGTAGCTCGCGCGCCTCCTCCTCCTTGGGATGATTGGCGGCAAGGGTTTGGATGTCGCCGTACCAGCGCGCCGCCGCGTCGGGGTCCGACGCCGCCAGGCGTCCGACGAGGTTGAACGCGGCCTTGGCCTGTTGCTGGCGCGGCACCTCCTCATTGGGATGGTTGGCGGCAAGGGTTTGGATGTCGCCGTACAAGCGTGCCGCCGCAACGGGGTCCGACGCCGCGAGGCGTCCGATGAGGGTGGTGGTGGCCACGGCCTGTAGCTCGCGCAGCGCCGGCTCTTTGGGATGATTGTCGGCAAGGGTTTGGATGTCGCTGTACCGGCGCGCCGCCGCAATGGGGTCCGCCGCCGCGAGGTGGTAGATGAGGCTGAACGCGGCCTTGGCCTGTTGCTCGCGTAGCGCCGGCTCTTTGGGATGTTTGGCGGCAAGGGTTTGAATGTCGCCGTACCAGCGCGCCGCCGCATCGGGGTCCGACGCCGCCAGGCGTCCGATGAGGTTCAGCGCCAGCCGCGACAGATCGGCGTCGATTAGATACTTGGCGAGGCCGTCCTTGATTATATCCGATGCGACCTTATCCAGGGCATCGTATGAGCCATCATCGATCATTGAACGATTATGCATGATTGGCGCGGCTTACGCTAGCCTTGAGGGGCTCCGTTTGTCCCCACGGCGGCGGCGACATCGAGCACGGCCTGGCAAGGAGGTGAGACTGGAGAGCTGGGAGGCGCTTCGCGATGGCGGCCTGTTACTGGAATGGGCCTTAAGCCACCCGGTGCCCCGGCCGTTTATTTCTCCTCCCCCGACTTGAGAATGGACGAAAGGCGCCCGGCCACCTCCTGGCAGACGGAAAGGCCGGGATTTTCCGTGGCGAGCCGACGAATGTCCTCCACCATTTGCTTTTCACCGGCCTTATCCCCGGATTCCGCACAGGCCAAGAAGAGGTTAAACGCGGCCATGGCCTGTGTCTCGCGCAACGCCTCTTCCTTGGGATGGTTGGCGGCAAGGGTTTGGATTTCGCCGTACCAGCGCGCCGCCGCATCGGAGTCCGACGCCGCGAGGTCTGCAATGAGGTTGTTGGCGGCCTTGGCCTGTGACTCGCGCAGCGTCTTCTCCTTGGGATGTTTAGCGGCAAGGGTTTGGATGTCGCCGTACCAGCGCGCCGCCGCAACGGGGTCCGACGCCGCGAAGTGTCCGATGAGGTTGATGGCGGCGTTGGCCTGTTTCTCGCGCAGCGCCTCCTCCTCGGGATGTTTGGCGGCAAGGGCTTGGATGTCGCCGTACCAGCGCGCTGCCGCATCGGGATCCGACGCCGCAAAGCGGCTGATGAGGTTGAACGCGGCGCTGGCCTGTTTCTCGCGCAGCACCTCCTCCTTGGGATGTTTGGCGGCAAGGGTTTGGATGTCGCCGTACCAGCGCCCCGCTGCATCGGGGTCCGACGCCGCGAGGTCTGCAATGAGGCTGATGGCGGCGTTGGCCTGTTTCTCGCGTAGCGCCTCTTCTTTGGGATGTTTGGCGGCAAGGGTTTGGATGTCGCCGTACCAGCGCGCCGCCGCAACGGGGTCCGACGCCGCGAGGCGGTTGATGAGGTTGCTGGCGGCCATGGCCTGTAACCTGCGCAGCGCCTCTTCCTTGGGATGTTTGGCGGCAAGGGTTTGGATGTCGCCGTACCAGCGCGCCCCCGCAACGAGGTCCGACGCCGCGAGGCGGTTGATGAGATTGGTGGCGGCGTTGGCCTGTTGCTCGCGCAGCGCCTCCTCCTTGGGATGTTTGGCGGCAAGGGTTTGGATTTCGCCGTACCAGCGCGCCGCCGCATCGGAGTCCGACGCCGCGAGGTCTGCAATGAGGTTGTTGGCGGCCTTGGCCTGT
>Ga0208274_1001082_pt1 | contig 13043 bp, 11 predicted proteins | sample ETNtaG_22_FD_185755 | JGI IMG/M metagenome (GOLD analysis project Ga0208274, IMG submission 185755) | Marine microbial and viral communities from oxygen minimum zone, Eastern Pacific Ocean - ETNP201306SV43 (SPAdes) (version 2) | ecosystem: Environmental > Aquatic > Marine > Oceanic ... | reverse complement strand
CAACCACAATCCAGCTCATGTAGGACCGGGGAGAGAAATCAAATTGGGGGTAAGTGTTGACTGGTAGGATTATAATCCCAGCGATAATTTCATTGATCATGTTTTTGTCACCTTGGAGTTTGATTCAAGGACAAGACTGCAGCCGGTGCCACACCGATATGTCTGAACTTCCAATGTTTAAGAGCATGGGCACTAGTGAAAAGGCAGTGGGTGTAATGGACAAGGGACAGCTTCAGAATAATACCAGCAACTTTGGTGATTTGGCCAATTTTCATGTATGGTTTACCAATGCTGGGCACTGGCCAAGGGCGGCTGATTATGATCGACAATATTTATTTGGTCTGGGGTTAGCTGTAGCCGTGGATGAGCATAACGTCGTAGAAACGGTATCGCAAGCTATGACCAAAATCACTGATTGGCTACCTCCTGCTGATGCTGCCGGACGACATTATTCCGGCGATATTAAGGCCGAATCTGATCAAACACCTTTTCAGGCTTCAAGCGACTTTCTGGAGACGTGGCCGTACGGTTATTACGATGAATATGGGACGTGGATTTCCACAGAAGACCGTGTATGGCCCGGCTATTTTCGAGTAGATGTTAATAATACCGATCCCGATACACTGGAGACTCATCCTCCTGCTGTAACCCTTCGAGACCGTGAAAATGAATTTACCTCTGACAGGGATGTTTTTTGTATCTACAATGATGACGAAAATCCTCAGGGAGTAGTGGGGCTGGAAGTAGAGCAGACAGCCTACAGCTATGGGCGGCCTTATGCCGAAGATTTTGTCTTCTGGGACATGAAAATCTATAACGACAGTGGTAACGATTTGGAGGATATCTATATCGGTTACTACGCTAAGTTTCGTCCTGATTACGACATGCATGACTATATCAATTTTATAGATTCAGACGGGGATGGACAGAAGGACTTCATCTACGTTTACGACCTGAACAATGTCCGTAACAAGACGTGGGCTGACGAGGATGACCCCCTGGGAATTGTGGGTCTAAAAGTGTACGATACTCCGGGGCAGCTTGGAATAACAGACTTTCACCATTTTGCCCGGGGAGTGTCTCCCACTACCGATGAAGAGATGTGGGCTCTCATGACCAGCGACCAGGATGAGAGCGTTCTTGACTCACTTTCTTGGTATTTTCATGGTGATGACCATCGCATTGATTACACGGGCGAAGATTCACTTAGCTCGTTTTACCCGCAGTGGTATGATGAGGAAAGTGGTGTTGACCTGGAGGGTGACGGCATCAATTTTATCGTCTCCACCGGGCCGTTTACATTGAAGGCGGACTCCACGGTGACACTCTCTTTGGGACTTGTAATGGGTGATGGTGGTGAGGTTCCAGATCAGGCCGACACCACCGATCTCATGAACAATGTCCGTATGGCCAACGATATGTATAAACTCTACTTCCAGGGTTCGGGTCCACCAGATCCACCGGATGTTGAAGCTGTGGCAGGAGATGAACACGTAACACTCTACTGGACTTCTGAACCGTCAGAGAGTTCTGTAGATGTTCTCACTGAAAAAATGGATTTTGAGGGCTATAAAGTTTTCCGCAGTACCGATCAGGGTGTTACGTGGGGAGAAGTGGTGACCAATGCCCATGGGATTCCTGTAGGCTGGGAACCCATTGCTACATTTGACTATTCTCTTAACGATGATACGCTACGCTATGGTGTTGATGTGTCGGGTATCGATCCCGCTTTCCCACAGTACCTTGGCACCAATTCTGGGTTGGCACACACGTTTATGGATTCCAATCTCATCAACGGCCTGGAGTACTGGTACTGTGTCAGCGCCTTTGACCGCGGCAACCAAAATCCTGACAGCCTGGAACAGTCGTATCTCTATCCTTTGGGTGCTTCTGATCTTGAGCCTCATACTGTATCTGTAGTGCCAGGGAAGTCAGCAACCAATTTAACAGAATCCGCCGTAACAGAAGGGCAGCTGGAGCCTATAGGAGGTTTGTGTGGTGGTGTTGTGAGTGTGGAATTGGTGGATCCTTCCGCTATTACAGGGCACGGATATAAGGTCACGTTCGGAGACAGTATTGAGACCGTAACAGCGGAAGGCGATACAATTCTCGACATCAGTTTTACACTTGTGGATACAACAGAAAATGATACACTTTACCACAATCAGCAGCTTTCAGATGACTCAGGTGATAATCTCCCAGTGGTGGATGGTTTCCGTTTGACCGTGCAAAATACGCCCACCGGTGTAGAGTTCATTGGCTGGACAAATGTTGTGGAAGACACCTCAACGTTTGACTGGCGGACGGAGAGCAGGCGACCTGATCTAGTCCCCAGTGGTCAAGCATACGGGAACGTAATTGAGACATTTGATGATTTTCGTATCACGATTGACACCACTTCTTCCGGGGGGCTGGAAGCAGGTTGGTGGGACCTCTTCCAAGGTGTATGGGGAAATGATCTGGGGTTCGATTCAACTATTCAGTTGCCCCTAAAGGTGGAGATCGTTACCGATACGCTGAACCCCGTAGATATCTCTGATCATACCATCTTAGGCGAATTTTACATGGATGCCCCGTGGGAAGAATACAGGAAATACTATTACAGTCCGTTGGGCTGGGATCTGGAACCCGGCGGTGCTGGATTCACCCCCGGCAGTCCCGGATGGTATGAATTACACATTGATATCCTCATTTTATCGGATGAAGACAATAGTGGCAATTATCTCTATCTGCTAACCAATAACACTCCCGATGTTTATGTTAATGCGGATGGAGATTCGGTTTTTCAGGATGCTATCACACCATCACACGGCGATCAATTCACTATCACAACGTACAAACCGTTCCAGCAGAAGATTTCCTATGCGTTTGGTACTACTGCCGGTGAAATTACCGACGTAGGTAATTCACTGGATAGCGTCCGAGTCGTGCCTGATCCCTATGTGGTAACCAATGTGTGGGAGATGAGCGAGTTTGGCAAAAAGCTTAAATTCAAGAATCTCCCAGATGAGTGTACAATCAAAATCTACACTCTTATAGGAGAACATATCGCCACAGTACAGCATGACTCCGACGTAGGTTATGAGTTCTGGGATATGCGGACGAGGAATGACCAATTCATCGCTCCGGGTGTCTATCTTTATCACGCCGAAACTCAAGATGGTGATGAAGCCCTAGGAAGGTTTCTGGTGATTAAATGAGACGCTTGCTGATTGTATTACTGTCTTTTTCTTCTGTCGCTTTTGGTGAGTTTGACAAGGTTGGGACCACCACAGCTCAATTTCTGAAGATGGGTGTAGGTGCCAGGGCTCGGGGTATGGGAGGCAGCTTTGTAGCTCTGGCGGACGACGGGACAGCTCACTACTGGAATCCGGCCGGCATGGTTGCAACACAGGGAATTTCTTCCACATTCAGCCATACTGACTGGGCATTGGACATTACCCACGAGTTTGTTAGTGTAACTCTCCCTAGGGGGCAGGCAGGTGTTTTTGGTGTTTCCATTTCGGCACTGACTATGGATGAGAAGGAAGTTACTACTGTAATTGAGCAGGATGGCAATGGGCTTTACTACAATGTGATGGATATGGCACTAGCCGCCAGCTATGCTCGGCGCATGAGTGATCGTCTATCTTACGGAATGACTCTCAAATATATTCATCTGGCGGCGTACAATGAGATCGCCCAGACTTTTGCCATTGATTTAGGATCCATCCTGCAGACTGATTTCTACGGCATGAAGATTGGTATGGCACTCTCAAACTTTGGCGGCGAACCGAAATACTCCGGCCGCGACTTGCTGCATCCTGTTGATGTGGAGAATGATGTGGATGGAAATGTTACCACTGAAGCTGAATTGAAAACGGAGTCGTGGCCACTGCCGCTCATGATCCGTATCGGAGTCGCCATGGATGTGATAGGGCAGGGAGACGCTATCCTTCCCAGCGGTTCCAGTAGGCTGACTATTGCTCTGGATGCTGAACACCCCAACGATGCACCTGAACACGTTAATTTGGGAGTAGAATTCGCTTTTCATGAAATGTTCTTCCTACGCGGAGGCTACCGGTTTAACTATGATCTGGAAAAGTTCACAGTAGGGGCGGGCATGAAACTACCATTGGCTAGCATGGTGGCCACAATAGACTATGCTGTAATGCCGTTTGGACCATTTGGAACAACGTCATTCATTTCCATCGGGGTTTTCCTGAAGTAGATAACATAAAAATATTTTTTTCTCTGGAGGATAGCAAAGTGGCCAAATTTAGACGAACTATAATGATGTTGTCATTAGGCGTGTGGTGTCTTCCTCTCGCAGCTGGTCCTAGCGGGAAAGAGCTCCCCATAACACCGGTACCCGGATTGCCGAAAGCCGCCGAAGCCTACTATTCACCAGATGGAAAAAGTCTTATCTGCAACGCCAAAGTGCAAGCGGATGATGATGTTCATCATGTTTACGTAGCCAATATTGACGGCACCGATATCCGTCGTATCAATGACCGTGGTGAAGATGCCTGCTCATATTTCTTTCCTTCTGGAAATAGAATTATCTGGACGTCCACCCGGGATTACCCCGATATGCCAGTAGGCAACTGGTCACTGCCGACCATCTATCCCCAAGGCGCTGAGCTGTACGTCAGTGATCTTGACGGAACAAATATTCAACGGTTGACACATAACAAGTACTACGATGCGGAGGTCTCTGTTTCGCCGGATGGCAAGTGGATTCTTTTTACCCGGCAGATTGACGGCAATCTGGATCTGTGGCGGATGCGGATCGATGGGACGGGTGAATTCCAAGTTACCCATACGGACGATTGGCAGGAGGGTGGTTCGTTCTACATGCCCGATAGCGAAACAATTCTCTACAGGGCATGGAAAAAGGAATTCGATGATTCGCGGGGAAAACCGATGACTATCTATACCATTAAGCACGATGGTACAGATCTAAAACAAATCACATTTGAAGACGACAAGACAAACTGGGCCCCTCATCCGGGCCCCGATGGAAACCACTTTGTGTTTGTAAAGGTTGAACCGCCGCACAATTTTGAGATTTATATGATGAATATCGAAACGAAGAAGCAAACCCGCCTTACTTACAGCGATGCTTTCGATGGTTTTCCAGTTATCTCTCCGGACGGAAAAAGTGTGCTGTTTAGTTCCAGCCGAGATGCCGCACCCGGTGAGCGATCACTGAGCCTGTTCATTATGGATATCAGTTCACTGATGGAATAAAGTATTCTCAGCTCTAACTGATTTTGTAACCTGCAGACATAATACCATTTAGCGTAAATTCCCTGTACCATGAAAATTTTCGTTACTGGCGCTTCAGGTTTTGTAGGAGGTTATGTTTTGGAAGTCCTTCAGAATGCAGGTCATCACATTACAGTACTGGTACGGCCGGGAAGTGAACACAAACTCCCCGCTGATTTTTCAGGGGAAATTATTTCCGGCAATGTTTTTGACTTTTCCTTCCCCCCACAATCTGATGCTGTAGTCCACCTGATCGGTATTCTACGTCCCAACTTTTGGCGCGGGGACACCTTTGAGAAACTTCACTTTTGTGCTACAAAGGTTGTTGTGGACGGGGCCGTGACCGCCGGTGCCAAGAGATTCCTAACGGTGAGTGCCAATGGAGTGAAGCCACATGGCACAGCATATCAGCGGACAAAGTACATGGCTGAGCAGTATCTTCGCAACAGCGGTTTGGAGTGGACCATCTTCCGCCCATCGGTGCTCTTTGGTGATCCGGCCCATCCCAGCGGAGACGTGGGGAAGCCTGAGTTCAGTTCCCTTCTTTACAGACAGCTGGTGAAGCTGCCACTTCCGGCTCCTATGTTTTACCCTGGAATGGCAATCAGGCAAGCGGGTAGGTTCAAACTACAGCCGGCTTATGTGGGTGATTTAGCAAAAGGGATTGCTGCGGCTCTCATAAACGATCCTTCGGCTGGGAAAGTATATCATATGGGCGGTCCGGAAAAGCTAATGTGGCGGGAAATAATTGATACTATTACTTCAGCTGTGGGGAAACGACGCAAATGGAAAATTCCCGTGCCTACCGGGGGAATTGGAGCAATAGCAACTCTGCTGGGGTGGCTGCCATTTTTTCCCATTACCCAAGATCAGATCACCATGCTGATGGAGGGGAATACGTGCGATGGGAGTGATTTTTATCAAGAGTTTGATATAAAGCCCACGGTTTTCACTCCTGAGAACCTGGACTATCTGCGTTAGAGAAAAAGTTAGGGCTACATTTCTCCAGCGCCAATAGTTCCGTGACCATCATCTATCCAGTTCCCTACGAATTCATGAACTTTTTGTAGATCTTCCAGTCCGCAGATTAAAACAACCATATCTTGCTCCTCTCCGGCTTGATCTACCAGATAGTCCGGGAGAATTCCTTCAATCCTGAAACCGAGCTGCTCATACATTTCGATTACTTCTTTTTGAGGCCGCATTAGCTTGGTGATTATGTGCTTCAGCTGACGTTCTTTGGCAACTTCATATAGATCGGACACTAGAACTGCCCCCACATCAGAATCCCTGTAAGCTTTAGGGATGAGCAGGCGAAGGTATCCGGTTCCGCCCTTCCATTCTTCTGTAGAGATTTCAAGTGAAGCGTCACCAACCACATCCTTACCTATGATAGCTATCCGGCGGATAATGATTCCAGATTGTGTAGCCTCAATCCGTTTCTTGACGTGCTTAATATCGGCTACATCGCTACGCAGATAACGGCGTTCTTTCTCTGATAAAGAGAGGAAGAATTCATGGGAAAGCTCCACATCATCCATGGTCAGGTTGCGAACAACAAGTTCTCGTTTGTCACGAAGCGTGTAAGTGTTTTTCATCAAACCCTCCTTAGCGTTTATCCAATGATCAGGTCAATAAGTTCTACAATGTCAAAAACGTCAATAATTCCATCTTGGTTCATGTCGGCTAGGTACATCTGTTGTTCAGATAACGATTCTGTTGCAAGCATGTGGTTCACAATTTCGACAACATCAAGGACGTTCAGGGTTCCGTCCATATTCACATCACCAGAGATGAATCCGGCTATGTGGAACGAATAGTAACCAGCTATGGGGAGTGTCTCTGCCCGCCCAGAGTAATCAGCAGCGTGGATGTAATAACTGATTTCCATGTCCGATGGCTGTCCCGGAATATAGGCATCGTAACAATCTGGTATATCCTCCGGACAAACATTCATAAGTATACTTTCATAATCGTTCATTGAACTGTTTTTCCAGAAAACCTTTAATTCTTCAAAAACTAGTCCTGTTTCACTTAAATCATCAATAATTGTAACTATCCGGTAATCATTAAGCGGGGTATCCTGATTATTAATGGGGTTGTGGAACATCTGCAGCATCTCCAGATCGGGAATCCCCTTGGCCCGGCAATGGATGGCGTCTGAGGAAAGCCAGTCGCCCGTGACAGGTAAAATCTCATAGCCTGGTAGAGCTTCTTGATACACCTCCAGCGCCTCATCATCCCAGGAGCTGTTCACGATAGGGACAAAAACTTTCTCGTTAAGAATCAGGGAGTTAGTATATGGCTGATTGTTGGGTGTATATACACGGTACATTTCCCACGGCTCCCCAAAGTCATTAACCTGGCTTTCAAAGTATTCCACTACTTCTTCGATTTCATCATATTGGCTATGACTCTCTGGTACCTCTCGGAGAAGAAGTTTTGTTGGAGATAAGAATTTTCCCCAGCAGTCGATATGTTCGATATACTCTCCATTAGGATCGTCCACCACGTGGTATGTGTCGATGCCGTAGTATGCTTCCATGATATCGTTTACTTCACTATCAGGGATTTCATTTTCGCTGTAAACAAGAGAAGTAGAAGCCGAATTTCCGTAGCTGTCCGTCATGTAGTTTCCGCCGGCATGAACCAGGTCTGTGGCAAAATAGGGTGTGTTCAAATAGTCACTCATTTTGGCAGGCGCATCGTTGTCATTGGGCCGGGGCCGGTTGTAGGTAAAGTCCACGACGGAGACATTCCGATCTCCGTCAACCACCCACCAGGGGCCGTAATCTCGCGTCCAGTAACTGTCCGTGGATCCCAAAATGAATTCCACACTGTCCATATTGACTCCGGCGTTTTCAAAGCTTGTAGTAGCAGAGTTTTCCAGACTTGCACTCACAAGGCAGTAAACGATAACGTCTTCCGCCATTTCCTTAACAATGGACGTAGAAATGCCCAGGGGATAGCGGATCAGAACGCCTTGCATACGTTCATGCTCTCCTATGTTTCGGATAGGTTCCGGTGGTGGATCTGTTTCCCGGGCATATTCTTTGATTAGGTGGCGATTTTCCCATTCCCATTCGGTAAAACCGATGGGGAGTTCTTTCTCTGATTGCGCCCATAAAGAGGCTACAAAAGAAAGCAAGAGAGAAATAGTTGGTGCAAGTCTCTTCATTAACAAAACTTAACCACAACAGGGGGTACAAGCCAAGATTCTATCGGGAGGTGTGATCTCCCGCAATCTTAAGAATCCCCTTCTCTAAAACCTATTCGGTCGAAGGGATTAACAACGCTGGAGATCATATTGTTCAGATGCGCGCTGATACGCTTTAGATAGCGGGCATAGAGGGCCAGGGCGGCTGAATCTCCAGATGAAATTTCCCCAACTGTTCCTTTCACCAGCTCATCATCAATTTGGTCGCAAACGGCGCTTATTTCTTCTTTGAACGTCCTCATCATGGTACTGGCTTTTTCCACATCCTGATTCTTAAGTCCGTTTATAGTTTCATTAAAACGTTCCTTGATTTCTTCCTCGATTCCAGCTAGAGATTCTTCATAGGCTGGTACAGACAGGTGCTGGGGATGGACTTCAGCAAGATCGAGAATGTTTTTACAGTAATCGCCAATACGCTCGATGTCTATTACAATACTAACCAGAGCCATGCCGCTTGGCAGTACGGTTGGTCCCTGCAGTGTGCAGTGTGTCATTACTTTGCGCCTTACATTGCGTTCGTATTCGTTGACCTTTTTGTCTTTACGGCGAATTTCCTGATTAACTACGGTATCATCACTTTCTCGCAAGATACGGATTGCCTCGAGGAACATTTCCTGGGCGATCTCCAGCATCGCGAAAGATTCTTCCCACGCCTCGACAAGCAGGTTGTCGGATTTCCACAGGTTAGTTAATTCTTTCCACATTTGTTATCTCCTTTTTAAAGTTAGCACTAACTGTTTTAGAAATGAAGTATCTCATGACTTAGACAAGGAATATCAGGGCTATGGGCACAAAATAGAGAAGGATGTAAACAACTGTAAAAACCACCAGGTTTCTAGTTGATTTGCTGGCCCTTTCACCCACATACTCAGCAAGTCCTATAGGAATAAATTTCAACGGATAGAAAATTAGAATACCAAAAATATTGAAGACAAGATGTGCAAATGCAACTGTGATAGCCACCTCATGTTGAGTGGCCATGGCGGCTAATATTGCAGTTACGGTAGTTCCGATATTTGCCCCCAGTGTGTAGGGAAATATTTTTCTTAGTGCTACCAGGCCGGCCCCTGCAAGGGGGATGATGAGTGATGTGGTAACTGAACTGCTCTGTACAACTGCTGTCATAAGAATCCCCAGCAAAAATCCCAGCACATCGTTCCGGAAGAGATAGCGGTCAATTATTATTTCAATCTGTGTTAATACAAGCGACCGTATCGATTTGATCAAGAATATCAAAGCAGTAAACATTAAGATAATAGAAAAAATCATCATGAGTATTTCCATGTAAGGGAGAAATGTAAACAGCACACTGATAAACTTAATAACGGGTTCAAGAATATATTTTAGGGGATTAAACAGCTTTAAACCACCTGCCCCGGAAAACCCATTCCCCAACAAGGTCGCAGTTTGTTCTATGAAGTGAAATTTGAGTTCCAGAGGGAACAATACAATCACCACGCAAATATTGAAAAAATCGTGAACGATGCCGGCGGAAAAAGCTCTTTTAAACTCAATCCGATTTGACATATGTCCGAGAGAGACCAGTGTGTTGGTTATTGTAGTCCCGATATTAGCGCCCATAATGATGGGTATAGCCCCACCAAGCTCCAAGATACCTCCAGCAACCAGTCCTACAACGATGGAAGTGGTTGTTGAGGAGCTCTGGATTAGACTTGTAGCCACAATACCGATAATCAAACCAGCGAAAGGATTGGAGGTCATTTCGATCATGGCTTCGGCAAAATCTTGACCGAAAAGCTTGAATGAGTGACCCAGCAGTTTGATACTTAAAAGAAATAGGTAAGTCGCAGCAATTATGGTTATTGCTTTTAACAGCTTTGATTTTGTGCTATTACTCATTTTATGGAAAGGAAGAGTTGATCACTGATACACAACAGTGAAATATTGACAGAAACATTTAAAGATTTTCCAGGCATGTTTTATCTTGTATTTGCCAGAACAACCTGCAATTTGAAAAAGAACGTTAAGCTATTTTGTTAGATAATTCAAATAACAAAACCACAACATTGAATACTGTGGAGTAATCCGCAGTCCCGAATTAAATTGTTACATGCCTACTACGGATATAATCATTCTGATCAGGAAGCGGCTCCAGGAACGCCTTCCAGGTCTGGAAGCCCAGATCAGGATGGCCCCCTCAAAGCGTTTTGCTATTCCAGATCCTCCTGACCCGCTTTTATCGGCAGCGGTACTCATTCTTCTTTTCCCCGATGATGAAAGTTGGCGATTCTTTTTAACTGAGAGAACACATGGGGTTGAACATCATCAGGGACAGATATCCCTCCCCGGCGGCGCCCGGGAAAAAGATGAGTCCTTAGAGGATGCTGCCATCCGGGAAACACAGGAAGAGATGGGGATTTCTGAAACTCCTGAAATTATTGGGCAGCTGTCGAAGCTGCACATTCCAGTGAGTGGATTTGAGGTATCACCGTTTGTAGGGTGGCTCTCAGCCCGTCCAGAGGTGGAACCGCACAATGTTGAAGTGGCACGAGTATATGAGGTGACTCTTGCAGATTTCTTGGCAACTGAGTGTCACAAGTGGGAGAAACGGACATTCCGGAGTATTGAAATTGAAGTCCCTTACTTTGAGCTGGACGGAGTGAAGGTCTGGGGGGCTACCGCCATGATCTTGAGCGAATTTCGACAGGTGCTGCAGGAAGCGTTAACCGAGTTAAGGGCTGGGATGGGATAATATGGACTATCCAAAACTGGCTTTTAGTAATTTACGCCCGCCAAGTAGCGGGTTTTTTTGATTATAGACATTTAAGATATTTGGTGTGTAATTTCATCTTAATGAAGCGATTCCCACCACTATTAGTACTCAGTAGATCTGTATAATAAAATGCGCAATATTATTGAACGTTATGCCGAACTCTCTCCCTTATTGAGAGGACCGCTATGGAAAATTTGGCACCGGTACATCCATTCAAAAGATAAAACGCTTGGTATTAAATTTCTGAACTATGGTTATGTCGAACTTGATCACTCGAAACAACTACTTGACCTACAATCAGAAGATGAAGCAGAACGAACTTGCATTCAGATGTACAATCAGGTGGTTAGGGGAATTGATTTAAATAAAAAAACAGTTCTGGAAGTAGGGTGTGGACGGGGCGGCGGTGCCGAATATTTGACCAAGTACAAGCACCCTAAGTCTTATTTGGCTACAGACATATCCCCAAAGGTCATTTTGTTTTGCAACGAATTTTACAAGATTCCCGGATTATCTTTCTCTGTTGCCAATGCTGAAATGCTACCTTTTCCTGATAATACATTTGATTTTGTGATCAATGTGGAATCATCCCGTTGTTATAATAATATGAATGCCTTTCTCAATCATGTTGTTCGCGTATTATGCATCGGTGGATATTTTTGTTTTGCAGATATGCGCTATAACTCTGATTTACCCCTATTAAGAAACCAGTTTGTGAATGCGGGTTTGGAAATACTAGAGGAGAGGGATATACTACCGAATGTTGTTGCGGCTCTTGAAAATGATAATGAACGCAGAAAAAATTTAATCGTCAACAAATTGCCCGGTTTCTTAGAATCTACCGGGAATGAATTCGCCGGTATTGTTGGGTCAAAACGCTATGAGCTTTTCGCTAATGGAACGATGGCTTATCGAACGTTTTTGCTGTACAAATGCTAATCCTAATATTAAATCATGAAATAATGTCCAGAATGTAATAGCAGAGATATTTATATATTTTTATTCTTGGTAAATTCACTCATATATGAGCAGTCGTGAACATATTAAAAATGATCTTTTAGAAAGAAAGATCAGCGCCATCATCAGAACGGATAATCAAAAAGTAGCTGAGCAGGCCATGCAGACCGCGGTGGACGGTGGATTTAGAGTTGTGGAATTCACGCTTACCACACCTGGAGCGCTAAAGCTGATTACCCAATTCAGAAAAAATGATGACCTAATAGTCGGTGCAGGTACCGTTATGTCACCTGCCCTCGCACAAGAAGCAGTGGGTGCCGGAGCTCAATTCTTGGTTTCACCAGTTTGCAACATACATGTGATACAAGAGGCGGTAAAACTGGATGTGGTCAGCATTCCGGGGACATTCACTGCCACAGAAATGGAAACTGCATATCAGGCAGGTGCTGATTTTGTAAAACTGTTTCCTGCTCCGGCAAATGTGGCAGAATACATCCGATTTATTCTAGCCCCCCAACCTTATCTCAAAATTTTTCCTACATCCGGAGTTAATCTTGACAACATGCTGGATGTTCTGGAGTCCGGCGCGGCAGCTGTTGGTTTTGTAAGACCGTTGTTCGATCCGGAAATGATCCGCAAGAAGAACTATGATGACATACGACATCGAGCCGAAGCAATTGTGGAACGTTTGGCTTCTTTTTGAAGTCTACATTTCCGTTTCGTCGCAATTGGGCTTATAACCCGATGATTTTTTAACCGCAGCGTCTATTTATCTATGAAAACCACAAAACTAGGATTATAAAAATGACACTTAACAAATTTATAATGTTCTTTCTTGGTTCTTTTGTACTGATTAATAGTATAAATAGTCAGGATTTTTACGAC
>Ga0208274_1001081_pt1 | contig 13048 bp, 11 predicted proteins | sample ETNtaG_22_FD_185755 | JGI IMG/M metagenome (GOLD analysis project Ga0208274, IMG submission 185755) | Marine microbial and viral communities from oxygen minimum zone, Eastern Pacific Ocean - ETNP201306SV43 (SPAdes) (version 2) | ecosystem: Environmental > Aquatic > Marine > Oceanic ... | reverse complement strand
CACAATTAATTGCATAAACATATGATATTATATACTAAAAAAATTAAATAAATTATTGATTTAAATTAATCTCAACACTTATTCGCATTCGAAGTAGGAATATCGATGTTTCCAGGTGTTGAAGAAGGAGGCAACATTATCCTGAGCTGAGGGTTTCTGTTGAAAATAAGAATTCTGTATGATTGAATAATAAAATTACGAGATGCTTTCGGCCGCGGCCGCCAATAGTTAGTGAAACTTTGGGATCTTACCGTGTTGTAGTCGACCTGAGATGGTCCTAGAAACTTTCCCTAGAATTAAACTAAATTAAACTTGCTTGCCGGGTCCGCCCGAAGTCGTCTTGGGAAATTGTGCCATGAAGTTTTCTTGCAGCTCTTCCCAAGATTTGACAGTTCCGGGGATGCCGTCAGGCATCCACATCTTCATCAAGGCTTAGGCGTCTAGGCCATTAATTTGTTCTTCCATCCAGCCTTGTGCCTTTTCCATTCACTGATTAGGAACGTACCTTCACATAAGTGCCGGGAGCTGGCTCGATAATCTTGAGATTGCCTTTGCCGGGCACATGCGCCTTGACCTTGTCCCCCGATTTTTTGGACAACCATTTGTCCCAATCCTCCCACCATGAGCCTGGATGTTGCTTGGCGTCGGTGAACCAGTCCTCTAGTTCAGTGTAACTTTTTTTCTTGGTATTAGTCCAATGCTGGTATTTTTTTGCCGATGGAGGATTGATGACCCCGGCGATGTGGCCTGAACCTGCCAGCATGAATTTGACTGGCCCACCGTATAGATTGACCGCCTTGAATACGGATTCGGGGGGTGCAATGTGATCTTCTTTGCCGGCCTGGATGTAAGTGGGGATTTTGATTTTGCCTAGGTCGACGGGTTCGCCCAGCAAGGTAAAACCGCCCGGCTGGGAGAGTTTATTATGTTGGTACATGTTGCGTAGATAGTCGAGCAGAAGTTGAGCCGGAAACCGCGTCGAATCGGCGTTCCAGTAAAGGAGATCGAACACTGGTGGTTCCTTGCCCATGAGATAGTTGTTGATAACAAAATACCAGATGAGGTCGTTGGCCCGGAGTGAGTTGAAGGTTGCAGCCATGGAGGCACCGTCGAGGTAACCTTGTTCCCTTACCTTGGGTTCCAACTGGGATATCTGCTGCTCGTCGGTGAAGACCAGCAGTTCTCCGGCTTTTTCGAAATCGACCTGGGCGGCGAAATAAGTGACGGCGGTGATACGGTTGTCCTCATTGGCCGCCATGTAAGCTAATGTCGCGGCCAGCAAGGTGCCGCCGACGCAATAGCCTATGGCTGATACCTGTTTTTCTCCGGTGGCTTTCTCGATGGCGCCAAGGGCGGCGAATATGCCTCCTTTCGCGTAATCGTCGAAGCTTTTGTCAGCATAGGTTTCGTCCGGATTGACCCAGGAAATAACGAAGACCGTGTAACCCTGCTCGACCGCCCAACGGATGAAGGAATTGTCCTCGCGAAGATCAAGGATGTAAAACTTGTTGATCAAGGGCGGAACGATCATCAGCGGTTGTTTGTAGACCGACTCTGTAGTCGGCGCGAATTGCAGTAACTGCATCATCTGGTTTTGGAATACCACTGAACCTTTGGCGGTGGCGATGTTCTCACCCACCTTGAAGGCGCTCATATCAGTATGCCGGGGACGCATGTTATCAAAACCGGCCTGCTGATCCTCAAGATAATTTGTGATGCCCTGAATGATGCTCTGACCGCCGGTCTCCTTCATTTCCCTCAGCACTTTCGGGTTGGTCAGTGCGAAGTTGGTGGGTGACATAGCGTCCACCATCATTCGGCTATAGAATTCAATCTTCATGCGGGTGGCATCGTCAACACCCTCGGTCTGATCGACCATTTGCCGCAGCCAGTGGCTGTTTAGCAGATAGGCCTGTTTGATGAAGCTAAAGACGGGATTTGAGTTCCACTCCGAGTCTTTGAAGCGGTAGTCGCCGGTGTCAGGCGTAATGACCTCCTGTCCTGAATCCTTATCTTCCCCTTCGGAAAAAGCGTCGGACCGTTGCACAAGCGCCAACGTTGTATTCATCCACAACTTCTGATAGTTCTGCCAAAGTTCGAATTGTGCTTCGAGGATTTTGGCGGTGTCGATTTTGGGCAAAGCAGCGTTTCCGATCCCTCCGACTATATCATCAAGATTCTTCCTGAAATTGAAGGCGGTGGGCTTGGCGGCATCCTGAGTGAAACTTTCGGGCAGTTCGTTGATCCAGGAGTTATACCAGTTGGCCAACTGCTCGTTCCACTGGTCATTCTTCCATTGGCCGTTCCATTGCTCGGCTAACGTGCTCACATTTTCACTAAAATCGGCACCCATTTTTTCCACAGTTTCAAAAATTTCGGCGTTACCGTCTTTATTTTTATTAGCTTCTTTGGTGTCTTTGTTACTGGTCATGGGAGTTCCTTTCTCAATTTATTCCCCGAAAAGTCAGGATTGGAACGAAGTGTTAGAGGCTCCGTCTTCGGGGCCGTTGCCGGAGTACCGGTATCTGTGCGGGAACCAAGATCCCGATCCGGCTGACTGATTTCGGCAGCTGGTGTTTTTTTCACAGCAGATTTGGCTTCGCTAACAACCTCAGTTTTTTCCTTCTTTGCTTTCACTTCAGTCTTAGCTTTATCTGCAACTACTTTTGTTTCAGCATACTTTGGTACCGTAGCAGCTTCGGTCTTCTCCTGTATTATTTTGGCAGGAGTCTCTTCAGCAATTTTCTCCTTTGCTTTCACTTCAGTCTTTGCTTTATCTGCAACTACTTTTGTTTCAGCATACTTTGGTACAGTAGCAGCTTCAGTCTTCTCCTGTATTATTTTGGCAGGAGTCTCTTCAGCAATTTTCTCCTTTGCTTTCACTTCAGTCTTAGCTTTATCTGCAACTACTTTTATTTCAGCATACTTTGGTACCGTAGCAGCTTCGGTCTTCTCCTGTATTATTTTGGCAGGAGTCTCTTCAGCAATTTTCTCCTTTGCTTTCACTTCAGTCTTAGCTTTATCTGCAACTACTTTTGTTTCAGCATACTTTGGTACCGTAGCAGCTTCGGTCTTCTCCTGTATTATTTTGGCAGGAGTCTCTTCAGCGTTTTTCTTTTTTGCTTTCACTTCAGTCTTAGCTTTATCTGCAACTACTTTTGTTTCAGCATACTTTGGTACAGTAGCAGCTTCAGTCTTCTCCTGTATTATTTTGGCAGGAGTCTCTTCAGCAATTTTCTCCTTTGCTTTCACTTCAGTCTTAGCTTTATCTGCAACTACTTTTATTTCAGCATACTTTGGTACCGTAGCAGCTTCGGTCTTCTCCTGTATTATCTTGGCAGGAGTTTCTTCAAGGTTTTTCTTCTTTGCTTTCACTTCAGGCTTTGCCTTTTTAGGAGTAACCCGGGGCTCTAGAATATCAAATTGCTTGCGCAAATTTTCAGAACCACGTGCATAGTTTTCACGTAATTGAGCAACCCATTTTTTTTCAACATTAAGATTAATTTTTACACTGCTATCAATGCTGCTTTCCAGCATTTTACGATTCTTCTGAACTACTACGTTAATGTTGTCCTCAAAGAACTTCTCTACCTGTTCCATCAACTGCCTTGATTCAGGCCAGTAAGCCTGGCTCAATTCGATAGTCATCGATTTAAACTGCTCCTTTTGATTTTCCCACTTTTGAGTCAGGCTACTTTCCAATTCTTGGAATTGCTTCCTGGCCTCTGCAATGTTTGTATCCCGAGTTGCAATACCCTGCTCGTACATTGAAAAGGTATTGTCAATAGCTGCGTTTCCCCAGTTAAGGAATGTCTCCATGCCATCATTGGCTGCTTTCTGGGTATTTATTACGTAATCTGTCTTGTCATTCATATTTTCCTTTCTTGGACAAGGGTTGATCTTCATCAAGGTCACAAGATACGTTCCAGTGATTTAATACCCTTATCATAGTGCATATGCACAAATATGTCAACAAGTAATTTTGCATATGCACAATATATTACATAACTTTATAATATTCTAGGATAAATAATTAATTAATTTTCTAATATCAATTAATCTGGCTACACATATCCACATTCAAATGAGGGATGTCAATAATTCCTAGTGTTGAGGTAGCAGACTACATTGTCCTGAGTTGGGGGTTTCTGCTGAAAAAAAATCAGTTGGATTGAATAATAAAAACCACGAGCTGCTTGGGCCCGTGCACGCCGTAGACAAGCGTCTGTTCGATATCTGCAGTTTTGGAGGGGCCCGAAATCAGGAGTGCATTCGTAGGCATGCCTTTCTCATCCCACTTTCCTTCATCGATGGCTTCAGAGAAGGTGTTGTATATTGTTTCCGCCTGGAGCACGGCCAGGTGTATCGGAGGGATCAGGGACATCAGTCTCGGTTCATCTCTAGATGGCCAGAGGATGAGGCTCCCAGTTTCGGCGATGCCTCCCAGGGTTTCTGTGATTGAGGCATCGAAAGAGAAAATCCGTTTCTTCATCGTTTCGATACTTACGTCGTAGTTCACCAGTTCCGGCATATTTTCCTGGTTGCTCTGCTTCAAAGAGTGTATCCGGCTACCTAGTTGGGTGTTCTTTGCGTAGAGCAGGCTGCCGATGGATTTTTCATCCACCACCTTCCGGAAAACTGTGTCGAATTCCTGCTCACTGCAGCGATGTATTTCTGAATGAACAGCCTCCATACGGCTTTTTAGACGGGAGATTTTTTCTTCTGTCGTCCATGAAGGGGATTGGGTCTCAGTTATTTCCGGGTGATCGGCAAAACGGCTCTGGGAATGGATTCCATGTAGCCTTTCCAGGATCCGGGAGCGAGAGGAGGCGGTTTCATTCATGATCGATCCCGGCCTCTTCAACTAGCCTGTGCAACGGTTTTTTAGAGAATCTGGGCAGGCTCCGTGAGCGGGCCCATTCCCGGAGAACCGGTATCTGTGCGGGCAACAGGTTCCCGATCCGGCTGAGCAGAGAAGCCTGGGTACGGTACAGGTTCGGTTGACTTAAAACTTGTTTCCAACCCTTCCAGGTCATTAGTTCCATGAGGCTTTTCCCACCGTTCAGATCCGTCCAGTGGCGATCATTTTTTTTTCGGACATGGTTCCGGCGAAGCCTGAGCAGAATGTCCGTGATCGGGATTTTGACCGGACACACCTCGACGCAGGCACCACACAGGCTGGAGGCATTGGCAAGGTAACCTACTCTTTCGATGCCCTCTATCTGAGGCGTGAAAATTTTGCCGATTGGCCCGGGGTAGACTGCATTGTAGGCATGGCCGCCGATACGCGTGTAGACTGGACAATGGTTCATGCAGGCTCCACAGCGGATGCAGAGTAGGGTTTCCCGCAATAGTTCATCTTCGTATATTTTGCTGCGACCGTGGTCCAACAGCACCAAGTGGACCTCTTCGGGTCCATCCAGTTCCCCCTCGCGTCTCGGACCGCTGATCATATTGAAGTAGGTGGTAATTGGCTGTCCGGTTGCGGAACGTGTAAGCATCTTCAGTAGCGGGGGAAGATCTTGGAGGGACTCGACTACCTTTTCGATGCCCATCACGGCGACGTGTATTTTTGGGAGGGTGGTGCTGAAGCGTCCGTTGCCCTCGTTCTCGACGAGGCAAAGGGTACCTGTATCGGCAACCGCAAAATTGACCCCCGAGATGCCCATGTCGGCATCGTGAAATTTCTGGCGTAGTATCAGGCGTGCGGTTGCGGTCATTTCCTCGGCGGATTCACAGGGCCGGTTAGGGTCCACTTTCTCGTGAAAGAGGTCTGAGATCTCGTCAAGGTTCTTATGGATCGCCGGCATGATGATATGCGAGGGGAGCTCATTAACGACCTGGATGATGTACTCGCCAAGATCTGATTCGATAGCCTCTATGCCATGTTTTTCGAGGAAAGCGTTGAGATGCATCTCCTCTGAAACCATTGATTTGCCCTTAACCGCCAGTTGGACGTTTGCGGAACGTGCGAGATCAAGTACGATCTGGTTAGCCTGCTCAGTCGTCTCCGCCCAGTGTACACGGATGCCATTGCTTTCACAGTTGGCCTCGAGCTTTTCCAGTAGTTCCGGAAGATGTGCGAGGGTTTTGCGGCGGATGCCTCCTGCCCGGGCACGTGTTTCCTCAAGTTCTGAAGCGTCCGGGAATATGTCCCGACGCTTCTCCATCAATCCGTTCATCGCACGTTTGAAATTACTCCGAAGTTTCGGATTCTTCAAAGCGCTTCCGCTTGATTCGAGAAAGGTTTTTTCTGAAAGCTTGTGCGAGGAATGATTAGCTTTAGCCGACATAGGTCCGATTCCAGATAAAAGAGGCAAAATGCTGTGACTGCACCTGGGACTTCTGTTTCTCCAGGGCTCCGTTGATGTTCATTAGACAGCCGCAGTCGGTGCTCAACAGTAAATCAGCACCGGTCTGCATTACGTCCGCCGACTTATCCTGCGCCATCACCCCAGAGATTTCAGAGAACTTGACAGAAAACGTCCCGCCGAAACCGCAGCACTCGTTCTCTCGTTCCAGTTCCACCAGCTCCACGTTCTTCAACTGGCACAACAACTGCTTGGCTTCATCGCCGAGTCCGTACTCACGCTTCGCATGACAGGAACTGTGCCAGGTAACCTTCACTGGGTCCCCGCGGTCCTCCAGCTTTACATTGAGCACATTAACCAGGAATTCACTCAATTCAAATATTCTCGCAGAGAATGACTGGGCTTTTTCTTGAAGAGGATGTCCCTCGAATAGTTCCTCGTAATGACGAGTCATCATCGCGCCGCAGGAACCGGAGGGAATCACGATCGGCAAGTTTTTCGGGAATTGTACAATTTGCTGCGCAGCGACTTCTCTTGCTTCGTCCTGAAAGCCGGAATTGAAGGCTGGCTGGCCGCAGCAACTCTGGCCACGTGGATAAATAACCCGTACCCCTTCGCGCTGAAGTAACCGGATCCCCGCCATGCCTGCATCTGCGAAAAGCAGATCCGCGAGGCATGTGCCGAAATAATAAACCGCTTCCGGTTTTTCCGGAAAACTGCAAGATGGCTTCATAACTTCTCAACCATTAGGTTATCTCTCAGAATCATAGCGTATCAATGTGTCTCCAGAAGCCTTAGATACTCTCTGTTTCCATTCGGATAGCACCGCAGGGGCATTCCATGGCGCACATTCCACATCCCTTGCAGTAATCATATTTAAATTCGAAACGCAGCCCCCTGCCCAGTTTGGTTATAGCGTTATCCGGACAGACGCCGTAACAGTTATCACACTCGAAACAGTTGCCGCAGGACATGCAGCGACGGGCTTCATAGGCTGCGTTGCTTTCATCAAGATCTCCCACCACTTCTGCAAAGCCTGAGACACGGCGCACTACATCCAACATCGGCCTAACGGTGCGAGGTGCATCACTATAATACCAGTTATTCATCATGGATGGATTGACTATCTCATGCTTTGTACCAGGTTCATGTTTTATTTGGTTTAACCAACTGTCGATATTCAAAGCCGCCTTTTTCCCATGGCCAATTGCAGCGGTTGCGGTACGCAGGGAAGGTACCATATCTCCTCCAGCAAAAATTCCATCTTTACCCGTCATCATGCTGGAGTCAACCTGCACCACACCTCCATTAGTGACCATACCGTCTATTTTTGCAAATGGATCGGTATCGACATTCTGTCCGAGTGCCTGCACCAAAACATCTGCCGAAAAGTTTTCATACTGTCCGGAGGCTTGAGGCCAATCACCTTCTGTGTCCACCATTTTTTCCAGCACCAGTGTTTTTCCTTCACTGCGTTGAATGGAGCGTAAGTTCATGACTTGGATTCCCTCTTCCAGGGCCTCCCGGACTTCCATTTCGTGGGCAGGCATTTTCTCTCCATTTTCTACAGTAATAATGTGTACATCCAGAGCTCCCAGTCGAATCGCGGTACGTGCTACATCGATTGCAGTATTCCCTCCTCCATAAACCACGACCTTGCCATTTAGTCCGGTTGGTTCATCATTTTCCGAATTTCTAAGAACATCCAGAGCACTGAGTATAGGTATTACTCCATCACTTTCAATATCAACCACTTTTGATACTTGAGCTCCTACTGCCAAAAAAACAGCATCAAACCCGCCTTGTTTCTTCTTGGCAAGGATGTCATCCACCGGTGAATTGAACTCAATAATCACCCCCATCTCCTGCACACGGTTTATTTCTGCATTCAACTTTTCACGGGGCATACGATACTTGGGGATACCATAGCGTATCATGCCACCTGCTTTGGGGGAGGCTTCGAACACGGTTACCTCATGCCCATGTCGGCGCAGATGATAGGCACATGAGAGTCCAGCAGGGCCAGCCCCAACGATCATTACTTTTTTTCCAGAGGACTTGCCTGGCTCGATCTTCCAGTCGAATTTGATTGCCTGGTCACCTAGGAATCGCTCCACCGAGTTTATTCCGACTGCCTGATCCAGATCTCCGCGGTTACAGGCCAGTTCGCAGGGGTGATAGCAAACCCGTCCCATAATAGCTGGAAAAGGGTTGTGTTTCATGATCTCACGCCACGCCTGTTCGTAACCATTTTCCTCAGCGTGATATAGCCATTGCTGAATGTTTTCTCCTGCCGAACAGGCGTTATTGCAGGGAGGGAGTCGGTCCAAATAGACCGGTTTCATAGTGCGCCAGGAACCTGTTTTGTTCAGCAGACTGCTGCCAACATCCAAGGTAATGGCGTAGGGTCGATTTTTCATTCTTCACCTCCCGTAGAGCTCATTAAACCGAACTTTTTAATGTTATTGTCAGCTATGTTTCGAATCTTTTGAAGTTGATCGGGATTTTTCAAAACATGTGCAAAACGACGCTGGACTTTCAGATATTCTTCCACCTGGACCTTATGGCGTATTTTTGTGCTGGTTGTGATTTCACCGTGCTCTGCTTCAAAGAGTGGGAACAAACCGCTTTCAACAGCCATGCGGGCTATTTGTATAGTGCTAGCAGGATTAGAGCCCCATCCCAGAGGGCACGGAACAAAAATTTGTATGTAACGAGCACCCCGGATGCTCATGGCCTTTTGAACCTTGGCTTCCAGATCATGCAGACGATCAACGCTGGCGGTGGCCACGTAAGGTATATTATGGGCCATGGCTATCAAGGGCACATTCTTGCCTTTATCGAAATCTGCACCTGGCTCCGGACCGACTGGCATTGTTGTGGCAGTTCGTGCACCTCCGGGTGTTGCGGAAGAACGTTGAACGCCTGTGTTCATGTAACCCTGGTTGTCATAACAGATATACAGCACATCATCATTACGTTCGAACATTCCTGAAAGGCAACCAAAGCCGATGTCTGTAGTCCCGCCATCACCACCCTGTGCGATGACTCGCACATCATTTTTTCCTTTTACTTTCATGGCTGCGGCAATGCCGGTTGCCACTGCGGATGCATTGCCAAAAAGTGAATGCATCCAGGGAATTCGCCAGGCCGATTCCGGATAGGGTGTGGTGAAAACCTCAAGGCAACCGGTGGCATTTGCAGCAATCAGTTGATTCTTAGTAGAGCGCATGGCAGCATCAATGGCGTAACGCGCACCAAGAGCTTCTCCACATCCCTGGCAGGCGCGGTGTCCTGAGTCGAGGGAGTTGGAACGATCAATTGTCGCCTGGACTGTACGAAGTTCCGAATCTAATAACCGGTTCCCTACCGTGAGGGTGCCGGTCTGGTAAAATTTAACTTGTTGGTCTTTCATTAATCACTCCTCTCAGCTGGTTTTAGCTACGTCTACTACACCTATTTGACGAAGAACATTTTCTGCAATCGCTCCGGAACGGTTGAATTTCTCTGCACGATCAATTTCATGATCCACTACATCCTGCTTGAGATCAAGGAAGGTGGTTTCTTCCAGATCATCGTTCATGGCCTTCTCAAATAGTTCGTTCAATGATTTCCGTGTGATGGGACGACCACCAAGCCCTCCGATGACAGTATAAACCGGTGTGGTCAAGCCTCGGTGAGCCATGCGAACATTATTGGCAACGATGCCACCCAGCCCGACAGCCAGACACTTTTCAAAAACCACGACCCTCTGGGTTTTCTTTAAGACTTCGTGAATCTCATCCAGGGGAAATGGTCGGAAAGAGCGGATCGTCATTGCTCCAATCTTCTGGCCTTTGTCACGCATCTCGTCGATTACTTCTGAAATGGTCCCAATGACAGATCCCAGTGTGACAATCAGGGTGTCTGCATCATCGGCACGATAGGTAGAAATCAGTCCTCCAGAATCACGTCCAAAAATTTCTTTGAATTCGTTGTTGATCTCCGGAATAATTTCAAGAGCCTTTAACTGTTTGTGATGTTCCATATAGCGAACTTCAGTAAAGGCTTCAGGGCCTACCATGGCGCCGATGGATATGGGATCTGAAGGGTCAAGAACCTGGCGCGGTTCAAAAGGCGGCAGAAAACGATCCACCTGTTCCTGGTCGGGCACATCCATTCGCTCGTAGGCATGGGTCAGTATAAAACCGTCTACACATACCATGACCGGCATGCTTAAAGTTTCAGCAATTTTAAAAGCCTGGATATGCACATCAATCGCTTGTTGATTCGTCTCTGCAAACAGCTGAATCCATCCGGCATCCCGCATGGACATCGAATCTGACTGGTCATTCCAGATATTGATCGGAGAGCCAATTGCACGGTTGCCCACCGTCATGACAATCGGTAAACCTAGTCCCGAAGTGTTATAAACGGCCTCTGCCATATAGAGAAGGCCCTGACTGGCAGTGGCAGTATAGGTACGCGCACCAGCTGCAGAGGATCCAATCCCTACGGAGAGAGCGGCAAATTCAGACTCCACGTTTATGAACTCACAATCGGTAATTTTCCCCCCTTTTACCAGTGCCCCCAAATCCTCAACAATGTGGGTCTGTGGTGTAATGGGATAGGCGCAGATGACTTCAGGACGGCAAAGGCCAACCGCCTCGGCTACTCCATGTGATCCTTCAATTTGTTTCAACATATGATTCCTCTCTCAGTCAGGATTTGGTTGACGTGGATTCATAGGCCGCCCGAGCTGCTGCGATGTTGGCCTCTCCGATTTTTCCAGGAAACTTGGATTTAATGGCCTCCTCCACTGATTCAATCTTGATGACACCCGTGATGGCCGATAACGCTCCCAGGAGCACAGCATTGGGGAGGGGGCGCTTGACGTATTTCATTGCAATTTCTGTGGCGGGAACGGCACAAACATGCCCTTCAGGGAGCCGTGCCACAGCTTTTTCGATGCCTAACTCGGCGATGTCTCGGCCCGTGTTGATGAGCAGGTAACCGTCATCCGGCAGGCCGTTGAAAACATCTATGGCCTGGAAAAGAGTTGGGTCTTGCACGATGAGCGCATTGGGCTCAAGCACTGGTTCCCTCAACCGTATCTCTTTGTCGTCAATACGGCAGAAGGCGACCACGGGCGCACCCATGCGTTCAGAACCGAAGCTTGGAACCGCTTGCGCGTGTTTGCCTTCAAGGAAGGCAGACACCGATAGCATTTCCGCCGCCGAAACCACACCTTGCCCACCTCTACCGTGAATTCTCACTTGAAGCATGTTGTCTCTCTTTAGTTGAATTAGTGATCAGCAATTCTAATTGAGTCCCTCCCTCTTGTACTGTGAAGAAGTGGCAGAGGCATTGACTCATGTATAGATGAATAGTCCCCCGACAGACATATTACCGTTGCTCTTTTAAACACCTTTGGAAAAGATTTTTTTCTCGAACCCACCTTTGTCATAGAGTGCTCCATCCCAAGGCTTTCCATCTTTCATTACTCCTTCGAACGTTTCCCCATTTTCAAAAGTGAAAGTTCCCTCACCTTCCTTAATATCAGTTGTATCAAAATCACTGACTTCTTTTTCAAACCCTTGTTTGTCGTATAAGGAACCACTCAATGGTTTGCCATCCTTGAGCACTCCTTCAAACGTGTCCCCATTTGAAGAAGTAAGAATTCCCTCACTTTGTTTGATGACATACTGGGTGCAACCAATCATAAGTAGTGCTACAAGAACATAAAAACTATTCCTAATAATTTTCATAATAAACTCCGTTATTGTTTAATGAAAAAAGCAAAATTGCTTAATATTTACCAACTGTTTGCTGATTTCCAAATGACCGGGAACCTGTAACTCTTGTTTTTTCAAAACTAAGATACTCACAATTCCCCTCCCGGTCTATTAGCAAATTTACGTAGAGACACGATATCCTATAGACAGAATAAGGTGTCAAATATTTTCCCCTCTGGAACTTCTCTTGTAAAATTTTTAATTTTTACAATGCTGTGTGGGCTCTTTAGAACTATTTCTAAAAACCCCAAGAGGATAGTGGAGATAATCAACTGATTCTTGAATCTCCTCAAAGCTGTATGACTGTCAGTATAAAATGAACTTCATGCAGTAAACACAGCTTTCGAAACTCATTATATGTAAAAGGAATGGCATGTCAAGAAAAAAAACACTTTGGCTTAAATAATTGATGGCCTGACCAATATTTTTTAATTTACCACATCTTGCCTCAAGTTTTATGCTAGTTTTGAAATTGGTATTGCTCCTCAGGGAAGTGAATGTCCAGTTTAATTCTTCCTGAAAAATATATCAAATAAATAAAAGGCCTGACCAATTTAATTAGATTTATCACATCCCGGGGCAGGTTTATACTGGATTATTCCTCTGCTGCAATCAATAAGGTCTATGAGCTTTGCTGAGACATCGAAGTTCAAGGGTTTCTATTAACGAGGGGACTGGCTTAAACCCGAACTAAATCCGCTATTTTCTTATGCTGGAAAATCGTGTCCTCTTGGATGCTGAACTTCTTTCCTTTTCCTGCTTCTCTTGCCCTTTGGTACATCGCGTGTGCGATAGCCACATCTATATAAGCCATACCAACCGCATTAAAGTAGACTCGTTCCTCGGCTGTCTCCCTTCCGTCCTTCTCGCCTGTAACGACTTCGTTTAAATCCGCGTAAATGTCCTCGTCTTTCAGGTCACCGTCTTTGTACATCCGACTAAGGGTTTGAGTTCTATGCTTCA
>Ga0208274_1001078_pt1 | contig 13062 bp, 11 predicted proteins | sample ETNtaG_22_FD_185755 | JGI IMG/M metagenome (GOLD analysis project Ga0208274, IMG submission 185755) | Marine microbial and viral communities from oxygen minimum zone, Eastern Pacific Ocean - ETNP201306SV43 (SPAdes) (version 2) | ecosystem: Environmental > Aquatic > Marine > Oceanic ... | reverse complement strand
TCCAGATCGCCATTGAACAATGGGTTATCGGAGACGTCTGCGGCCATCCAAGTAAGCGTTTGTGCATACAAGTCCGCAGGCACCCAGGGCTCAAAAAAAGCAGCCGCACTCGTGACAAATTCCTCCAGAGTATCTGCGCCGCTGTCGCGATAAAGGCCTTCTCTATACCAATCTTGAGACCAGGCCATCATGGTCACGATGCTGGACATAACTGGGATCAGCTTAGGTGACCATGTCTTCCAGTTGCCGCTGTTCCATCCCTCAGTAGATTCCATGGCGGTTTTGTAGGCGTTGAGATAGAGCAGATTGTGGGGTGCAGTTTTTGCCGAGCCGCATATGGAGCAGATTCGTTTGACGGTGTCTGGATAACCGCGCCCCAGTGATACGCTTGCTGACCGCTCATAGAAAATCCCATGGCGAGCTCTACACTTGTGACACCGAAGTGCTTGCTAAGCAGTCGATATTGGGCCACAACATTGTCGAAGGGGGTTACCAGTGGAAAGTTCAAGCCATCCAGAGGTGGAGCGCAGTTGCTGGGCGAACTCGACAGTCCATTGGTGAACATGTCTGGTACGACAATAAAGTAGCGTTCTGGATCCAAGGCCTTGTTCGGGCCGATGTAAGGTTCTGCATCCGAGTGACGACCAGTATACCAAGTGGGATAGATAATAACGTTGTCTCGCGCCTCGTTAAGTGTCCCGTGAGTCGCATAGCCCAGAAACGCGTTTGGGATGACAGCGCCGGATTGGAGCTCAAAATCGCCCAGTTCAAATCGCCCTTCAGTTGTTTTGCTCATGTGTCCGGTCCTTATGCGTTAAGCACTAAAGGGGCAAACCTAACAGGTCGTAACGGCGATGTCATCGTAGCGCTGAAGACACTTTATGATGATGGAAGATCCCAATATTCAATAGGAGAGACTAATTGACGCTGGCCTTAACCCAAATCGGTGAGGCCCAAGCCATTTCCGTGACCACCGCCGGAACGTCGGTTGGCGGTTCGCGGCCGAGGCGCAAGCTGTCATAGGTAGTCCAACGACAGGTCGGGTTTTGGACGACGCGGACATAATAGAAGGCGTCCTCATCTGGATCATAATCCGGGTCGGTCCAGAGTGTCTTGAGTTCAGAAGGGCCCGCCAAATTGGCCCAACTGCAGTCAGTGATATCAACTTTGGCTCCATTCGCAGCGCACTTGCCGGTGGCCGGGTCCAGCTGCGATCCACCACAGGCGATGTCATGGACAATTTCCTGTCTCTCGCCATTTTCTATCCAGCCCTTGATGACCTGAAGCTTTGCCAGCGGCGCATTGTCCGGATCCATGAGAGCCCAGACGAAGAGGGACAGAGCGCCTCCCTGCCCCTCAAGGCTTCCACCCATGGGTACTCCGGTCTCATATGCGGCGGTGAGATCGCCGGTTTCCGCAATGTCGGTAGGTAGTACAAACCCTGCAAAAGCACGCAGTTTGATTCGGGTGCCGCTGGTCGCATAGACCTCTTTGTGCTTCATTGCGTCAAAGAGAGCCTCACGTGTATTCTCTTGTGCCCAGACGGCTGCAAGACCGCCAGGATTGTTTTTCAGCAGCCCGGTCAATCTACCGATGTTCAACCTTTGTTCGGCGGGCGATGAAGCAAATGCCGTTCCCCCGCGAAAGTCCCATTCCTCGGTATCTCCCGGGTTAGAATTGTGTGTATCTGTTGAACCAATCAGGCCGAACCGGAGGGGGTTGATGCCAATTTGATCCTCCAGCGCCAGACCTTTTTGAAGCCCATCGCGCACCATGGATGTCGGATGGATGCACGCCGTTTCCTGGCCTTCCTCACAATAAGGGAAAAACTGCTCAAACCTGCATTCTTCATCTCCTGCGCCGAAGGCCGTGGAACACTCTGAACTTCCCTTTATCTGAAACATCTCGACGATGGGCTCTGATCTTTCTCTCAACTTCCAATCATCATTCGTGTAGGGCACTCCATCAATCGTTTCACTGGCAAATGCCAAACCCCAGGTCCTGTTCGGATTATGTGGGATCGTCAGGAACTGGCAGCCGTCTGTGCATGTCGCTTCCAGTTGTTTCCACAAATCAATTTCAGACGCAGCGTCAAAGGCTGAAACAGCGTGGTCCGGGGTTTCCATCGACCGGAAGATGATATTGCGGTGATGCTTGCCGCGGTCGGGAAGGACCGGGGAGTACTCGTAGCCCGCAAAGGTCGTGAATTTTCCCGGTTCATAGTGACGCTCTGCAACGTCCTTGATTTTCTCCCAGGTCGAGGCGTGATATTTTTGGGCTGCGTCTTTATCATTCCCGAAAATGGTGAGGTCCATTACCAGGGGGCGCTTTTCAACGCTTAAACGCATGTTTATAAAGCTTATGGGAGATGGTGTTTCAAGGATATCGCATTCCTTCCGCCCGGCCTTGTCCAGGTCAGGATTGGCGCAGGCTAGAACACGCCCGAACCCCTCGGCGTGATCGGTCACGGCTGCAAAGTCGAGGGGCCTGGTGAGCTCTACGCGTTCGCCAGTTGCAATTTCTCCACTCTCGCCTTTAGCAATTCGATAGGCCGCATCCACATCGAGTCGGTTGCCAAAGAGATAAGAGTCAACAGAAAGGTTTGTGTGAATGTGAAGATCGCCAAAATAGACGTTCTTGAGTGGATTAGCGGGTTGAACCTCAACTGCATTCCTTGAAGGCCTGTAGAAGGCGTCCTCATCCTGCGCCTCGACCGCCGCCGCCAGTGCTGCCTCGGCTTCCGGTCCGTCGGGCTTTAGTTCAATAAGGTTGGCAAAGAAACCCCACATGATCCATACAATGACCCCAACTGCGGCAATTGCAACCCATCCGTACCAGCGCATGTTTCTATCCTCCGTTTTAAGTTTGAGTACTTAACATCATTTCATTCGTCAGGCGTACCCATATCATCAGCCCAATAATGTCTGATTTTAGTTAGCAAAGTAAATGTACTCTTCTTCTGCTCTTTTAGGTTGCAGAATGTGGCCATTCACACGAACTACAAACTCAGCCAACGCGGGCCAGAGCGGTTTCGGCATCTCGGCATCATATGCTTCCATCATTTTCAGCAACTCATAGGCCTTGTCCGGTTGTTAGGTAATCAGATCTGTTTTACCCCGTTTTGGCAAGCCTTGTAATATTTTGTTCAGAGATTCTCAGCGCCAGTCAATTAGTGTAGTCTGTAACCTTGCTTTCTAAATGGTCTTTACAGGCGCTCTGAATGAACCTTGGGGCACGTAATAAGGCAGGCATCCTGAGCCTGCTGTGGTCGCTGCTCCTGCTGGCCGGCGCATCACTCACCGATGCCAGCGAGAAACGCCACGGCATATCCTTCTTTGGAGATCTGAAATACCCTGCGGACTTCAAACACTTCAACTATGTCAACCCGGACGCCCCCAAGTACGGCACCATACGGCAGGCTGCACTGGGAAACTTCGACACCCTCAACAACTTCATCCGCAAGGGTCGCAAAGCCGCCGGTCTCGCCGATACCAGCGTCACTATCTACGACCGTCTCATGTATGACGCCGATGATGAACCGGCCAGCCAATACGGCTGGTTGGCGGAAACGGTCGAACTGGCGGATGACTATAGTTGGGTAGTCTTCGATCTGCGCCGGCAAGCACGCTGGCATGACGGTGAGCCGGTTACTGCAGACGATGTGGTGTTTACCTTCAAGCAACGTAAGAAATATGGCGACCCGTCAACCAGGCTGCGCTTTCGCGACATCGTCAGGGTCGAGAAAACCGGCTCACACCAGGTGAAATTCCACATCAAAGACGCCACCTCGCCCAAACCTGCCCAGGTGATCGCACGCATGCACATCATTCCGGAACACTACTGGCGGCACAGGAGTTTTGAAGAGACCACTCTGGAGATTCCCCTTGGAAGCGGCCCCTATCGAGTCGTTGATGTCGACCCGGGCCATACCGTTACCCTTGAACTGGTGGAGGACTATTGGGGCAGAGACATTCCTGTCAACAAGGGCCGCTACAACGTACAAAAGGTGGTCTACGACTACTATAAAGACGAACACGTTATTCATGAAGCCAAGAAAGTTGGTGTAGTGGACGGGAATCAGGAAGGGGTCGCCAAGCGATGGGCTACCGAGTACGACTTCCCCGGCTATCGGCAGGGGCTCTTTATCAAGAACCTGATCAAGACGGAACGACCGTGGGGGCTTAACTTCGGTGTTGCGTTCAATCTGCGCAAAGCCAAGTTCCAGGACGTACGGGTGAGAGAGGCACTTGCCGCGGTCTACGATTTCGAGTGGGCCAACCGCGTCCTCTACCACAGTTTCTACTCGCGAGTGACCAGCTTCTTCGAAAACTCTGACCTTGCTCACCAGGGCTTGCCGTCACGGGAGGAGCTTGAGTTGCTGGAACCCTTCCGCGACCAGATCCCAGAGCGGGTATTCACCGATGTCTATAAACCGTCGGTAACCAAAGGCTACGGCTATGCCAGAGAAAACCTACTGCGAGCTGCCCGATTGCTGAAGGAGGCTGGCTGGGTGATTCGCGACAACGTGCTGGTCAACAAGGAGAGTGGCGAGCCCTTTACCATCGAGTTCATCACCGTCAGCATCTACCTCGAACGGGGCATGATACCCATCGTCAATGCCCTCAAACGGCTGGGAATCGACTGTCAGGTGCGCACCATCGAAGTATCCCAATATATCAATCGACTCGGAACCTATGACTTCGATGGCACCATCGTCTCCTATGCGCAGACCCTTATACCGGGCATCGAGCTGCGCAACTACTGGGGTTCTGCCGCCGCATCGCGGCAATACAGCCGCAATACCGCAGGCATCGAGGACCCAGTCGTGGACCAATTGATAGAGAAGGTAATCGGCGCCAGAAGTCGAGCCCAGCTGGTGACTGCTACCCATGCGCTCGACCGGGTGCTGCTGTGGAATTATTATCTGATTCCCGGCTTCTGGCCGCCTGGCTATCGGTACGGTTACTGGGACAAGTTCGGAAGACCAAAAACGCAAGCCAGATTACGCACAGGGTTCTTCGACACCTGGTGGATAGACAGTACCAAAGCAGCAAAGCTGGCCGCGGCTATGCAGGATATCAACAGTAGTGGCAGCGAGAGTGAATAGACATAGACAATAAGAACGGGTTCTGAACTATGGGTGTCTACATCCTGAAGCGGTTATTTCTCATCGTGCCAACTCTATTCGGTATCATGTTGATGACCTTTGCCGTCATCCAGTTTGTGCCGGGTGGCCCGGTCGATCAGATTATCGCGCAACTGACTGGTCAGGAAACAGACGCGACGGCGCGAATCACCGGCGGTGGCGGGGGCGACATGGGAGATGCATCCGGTGACAGCGATGCCTCCCTGAACAGTGCCTACGAGGGTGGTCGGGGTCTGGATCCTGACTTTGTAAAGGAACTGGAGAAGCAGTTTGGGTTCGACAGGCCAGCCCATGAACGCTTCTTTAAGATGCTTTGGGACTACATCAGACTCGACTTCGGTACCAGCTTCTTCCAGGATCGGTCGGTCATCTCACTTCTGGTTGAGCGCATGCCGGTGTCTATATCGCTGGGATTCTGGACCCTGGTGATCCACTACAGTATCTGTATTCCTCTTGGCATTGCCAAGGCAGTCAGGGATGGTACCCCCTTCGATATCTGGACGAGTGCCGCCATATTCATCGGCTTTGCCATTCCGCAGTTTCTGTTTGCCATCCTGCTGATCGTCTTGTTTGCCGGTGGCAATTACTGGGACTTCTTTCCCCTGCGGGGTCTGACATCCTTCTACTTCGATGATCTGAGTACCTGGGGCAAGATCAAGGACTATTTCTGGCACTTGGTTCTACCCGTATTAGCGATGGTATTGAGTGGTTTTGCCGTTCTCACCATGCTGACCAAAAACCTGTTTCTTGAAGAAATCAGCAAACAGTTCGTGCTAACCGCACGTGCCAAGGGCCTGACAGAAAAACGTGTCCTCTATGGCCATGTGTTTCGAAATGCCATGCTGATCATCATCGCCCAGATGCCAGGCGCTCTGGTCAACATTCTGTTCACCGGCGCCCTTCTGATCGAGATCATATTCTCCCTCAACGGTATTGGCCTGTTGGGATTTGAAGCTATCGTCAGTCGCGACTACCCCATCGTTATGGGTACACTGTTCATGTTCTCCCTGATCGGTTTGGTCATGCATCTGGTCGGCGACATCACCTACGTACTGGTCGATCCACGCATCGACTTTGAAACTAGGGAGGTGTGACTATGTCGGTGGTAACTAATGGAGAGACCGCTCCCGACCGGTCTGCCGGGGTGAAACCTCTCCTCGAATCTCCCTACAAGCCCTCCGATCATACCGTCTCCTTGTCCCAGAGGCGCTGGCAGAATTTCAAGAAGAACAGGAGGGGGTACTATTCCGCCTGGATTTTCGCCGTCATATTCGTCTTCTGTCTTTTAGGTGAAGTGATCGTTAACGACAAGCCTCTGCTGCTGTGGGTAGATGGTGAGTACTATTTCCCAATCTTTGTCAGCTATCCTGAGACGACCTTTGGCGGTGATCTTGTTGCATCTGAGTTACTGTTCGAAACGGAAGCGGTTTACAGGGATCCTGTTCTGGTAAAGCTCATAGAGGATCGGGGCGGCGGGATGATCTGGCCGCCCATTCGCTACGCAAACAATACGATGGATCTGTATCTGCCCGAACCAGCACCAACGCCGCCCTCGAAGGAGCACATTTTCGGCACGGACGACATAGGCCACGACGTATTTGCCAAAGTGGTGTATGGCTTCCGTTTATCGATCCTGTTTGCTTTGGCTTTGACAATTTGCAGTACCATCATCGGCACAGCCGCCGGCGCAACGATGGGGTACTTCGGCGGTTGGATCGATCTGCTGTTTCAGAGGCTTATCGAGATATGGGCAAACGTGCCACAGCTCTACCTGCTCATCATATTGGCGAGCGTGGTACCGCTCAATCCATTCTGGATGTTTGGCGTGCTGTTGGTATTTAGCTGGCTGGCCCTGGTCGGCGTCGTTCGCGCCGAGTTCCTGCGGGCGCGCAACCTTGAATATGTGAGGGCAGCACGCGCTTTGGGGCTGGGTAACCCCACCATCATGGTCAAGCATGTGCTGCCCAATGCCATGGTAGCAGCGCTCACCATGGTACCCTTCCTGCTTACAACTGCTGTCATACTGTTGACATCGTTGGATTTTCTTGGATTTGGTCTGCCGCCCGATGCGCCCTCTCTGGGACGTTTGATCAAGCAAGGCACTGGTAATCTGCAGGCGCCCTGGTTAATACTAACCGCCTTCTTCTCGATTGGAATCATGCTGACGCTGCTGATCTTCATAGGAGAAGCGATTCGGGACGCGTTCGATCCGAGAAAGGCAATTGAGTGATAAGCAATTATTGATTGGACCACCCTGAGCTTTTTCTATCAAAGCCGCTGCTTTAATTCCGAGCTGATTATTCATAGTCGCTTTATAGTTATTTGACGTGTACTCGATATCAAGGGTTCAACTGTCGCTGCTTTCTTCCTTTGCAGGGCCTTGGATGAACTCGAGTGAGATCCCGCTCGCGTCCCTTGGATGCACGAAGGCAACTCGATTGCCATTGAATTCCTGATCCCGGGCGAACTCTATTCCCTTTTCTCTGAAGACCTCTTTTGTGTAGTCCATATCTTCAACTGCAAAACAGATTGAATCGATACCTTCACCGTGCGTTTCAATGACCTTGGCCAGTCCTCCATCGGGGTCGGTGGGTACCATCACGTCGAAGACCACACCCCCGACATTCACGAAAGCGCCTTCGAAATCACCAATGGTGTTGGTGCCGCGATCAGGACCGGGCTCACCCCCGAGAATGTCCCGCAGCAGCGTATTGATCCTGTCCTTCGAGCGGGCTCGGATGTTGATTTTCATGACTCTGGATATGGCGTCCGGCATGGTAGTTACCTCCTGTACGATGGTGAGTTCAGCCCAGTATACCTCGGTTCTTTTTACAGCTGATACCAGATCGGCGACGTATACGCCCGCTCCTTCAACCGCCATACTTTCCTCGCGGAACGTGCTTTTACTTCAAACAGTATACTAAGCTGAAAATGAGAATAATTTGCGAGGTAAAAGGGAATTCCCCCGTTTTTCGCCAGACCTTAGTTGACCAGTCTAGCCTTTGAAAACTTATTGCATCTTATAGCTCAATCAATCCATCCTCTCTTTTCCATGAACCTGGCTTACAATCATAATTCGCCTGCAAGTCCGCGACAGCCTGATCCCCCACGAGCCAGCCGGCATCAGGAACCATATGAATTAGAGCTGATCAACGAAGAAACTCTCTGATCGTCTTATTGATAAACGTCGCGTCTTCTTGAGACGATCCTCCTCCGGCAATGTGTCCCCACAGTGTAGGAATAACCGTGAATTGCACGTCAGGTATGAATTCTGCTTCGTGTCTAAGGGCATCGATATGGAAATACATATCGGTCTCACAAGGCATATAAAGAACCTTCGCCTTGATAGAACCGAGTGCCCGCTGGTAATTACCATCGAAACCCGGTGTATCTCCGACATTATTGTTCTGCCATGTGCTGGCAAGCCAGATCAGATCATTCGCATCCCATGAGAATATGTCCTGGTAGAAACCATAGACATCATCCAGAGTATTTAATCCCAGGAGTTTGTACATCTCTTTGCGATACCACTCCTGAGAAGTACCCCAGGCCGCCCAATGGGTAGCACCCGCTGCAAGTCCAACCGCCGGAGGCTCGGTATAGTTTCCTCCGTTATACACCGAATCCGCCATGATGGCTGTCTTGAACCCTTCCAGTCGGACTATGCCATGTGGGTGTTCAACTGCTGAGCCACAGTAGCCAACGGAATACTTCATGAAATCCGGATAACTCACCGCCCATTGGAACGCCTGTTGGGCACCCATGGAGAAACCAATCACGGCGACGATCCGCTTAAGGTCGAATTCTTCGGTCAATAATCGGAAAACTGCTTCGATGTTGTCTCTAATAGCAATCTCAGGAAAATTTGGCCCGTTAAAGGGCGCTGGCGTATTGCTTGGTGAACTGGAGAGCCCATTCTGAAACATGTCAGTGGCAACAATAAAGTAATCCTCCGGATTCAGCGCAAGTCCCGCACCGATGAGAAAATCGTAACCATGGTGGTCGCCAGAATAGAATGAAGGGAGGAGTATTACATTGTCTCTGGCTGCATTTAATTGACCGTGTGTTACGTAGGAGAGTTTGGCATCGGGAAGGACAACACCGCTTTCAAGCTCAAAATTGCCGAGATGGAAGAGCTGATGGTCTCCACCGGCTAAAACAGTAACAGATACGCTCGAAACAATAAGAGCAATGAGTCCAGCACCTAGGCTTTTCATTAGATATTCCTTTTCGATTCATGTGGAGGTCCTCCTGGCCCCAGCCCAGTCGAACCCCGGGGCGCAGGTTGTGGTATTTAAGATTGTCAAGACGACAGGGGCGGGGCCGCCTGCTTTTTAACGCCCTACCAATCATACAGCACTCCTGGAAGCAAATGTTCCCAGCAACTCCGGGCCACGGGAATGCTTCTCTCAGCAATACCCCCAGGCGTATTCGGCAGCCCGAGGCCTTGAAGGATATCGTTGAAAAACAGGCCATCGCCGCGAGTATAGTCAGGAACGCTTCTGGTAGTACTCGTGCACTATGTCCCAGGCCAGCTTTCTTTCTCCAGTGTCAGAAATTAGCCCCTTACGATTGAAGTAATCTTGAACCCCGGCAAGGGGGCGTTTGGGGGTACGGAAGTCTTTCAGAATCCAGGGGGATAACCCTCGAATAAAGCTAATGTCCTCCATCATCGACAGCTGCGCCTCATAGACACTTACCTGGTAGTCCTCGGTCCATCGGTCTTCAGGTCCACCCCGCTTTCCCTTGGGTGCACCGGCGCCAAATTCACTCATGAGCAGTGGTTTGTTTTTGTCAGATACCCACCTTGAATTGGCAATGTCTGATACCTTGGTGTAATACCAGCCCAGGTATTGATTGCAGCCCAATACATCGAGGTGGTCCGCAAGAGGATCGTCAAGCGTGTAGGTGCGTAGTGTACGGCCATCCTCTTCAAGCTTGTCCGGTCGCATAAACATGGCAGCTGTCGTCAGTCTGGTGGGATCGAGGGTTTTTGCGGTTGTATTTAATTCGACAAGAAATTTGGTACGTGCATCCGAAACTGGAGTTTCGTTGGCTATAGACCAAAGGATGATGCTGGTGCGGTTGCGATCGCGCACAATCATTTCGGTTAATTGAGTTCGTGCATTGTCCAGGACTTCTTCACTTTCCCAGTTGACAGACCAGTAGACAGGTACTTCACACCAGAGGAGCACACCTTTCTCGTCAGCCATTCTCGCCATGTGGTCATTGTGTGGATAGTGGGCAAGCCTTGCGTAATTGCAGCCCAGTGCTTTAACCTCATCGAACAGCTGGCGAGCTTCATATTCTGAATTAGCCCGCTTGGCCGTCTCGCCAATGGATTCTTCGTGAAGAGAGATGCCTTTTAAGAAGATGGGCTCCCCGTTCAACAAGATGTCCTCACCTCGGGTTTCAATGGTACGAAAACCAATCTTGTCCTTGATTTGATCTCCTGCGATGGAGATTACCAGGTCGTAAAGTTTCGGTGATTCCGGGGACCAGCGTTCGGTATCTGCCAAAAAGCTGAAACCCGCGAAACCCTGGGAGTCAGTGGTTACCACATGCGTAATGTTCAGCTCGGTGATGTTGATAGTGACTTCGGTGGGTGTTGGGTTGCCATCCAGTTGCACAAAGCCTTTGATCTGTTCTGGTGCTTCAGGGTCCAGCTGGCAGAAATAGTCTCGAACAAAAACTTCTGGTGTTTCAACCAGTAAAACTTCCCGGGTGATACCACCATAGTTCCACCAGTCGGTATTTTTGGTGGGCACACCATCTCTCAGTCGTTCGTTGTTGACCTTTACTACTACAAAGTTCTTGATTCCCTGCTGAAGGAGCTGAGTCACTTCAGCCTCAAATGGTGTAAAACCTCCCGTATGACGAACAACTTCCTGCCCATTCACCCAAACAATGCTGTCGTAGTTGGCTCCTCCAAACCGTAAGAACAATCTGTTATGAATAGCTTTGCTCTCCGGTAGTTCATGGAAATACCAGAGCGTACCTTCATACCAGAAAAGTTTGTCTTCCTGGGTATTCCAGTCACCGGGAACTTTCAAGGTTGGACTCGCAGAGAAATTGTACTCCGATGCCCAGTGGTCCTCGGGCGTCAGGTTGCGAAAGTAGCCAAAGTTATTTTCACCACCAAACATGTCGTAGAAGCCGGTTTCATAAGGATCAACGATATAGTGCCAGTCCCCGGAGAGAGAGGTATGTGTGCGCTTGTACGGGTTTTGGATACTGGTCATGTCAGCTTGTGGTGGCGACGGAATAGTCAGCATAGCAAATCTACCGGCGGGTTTTTCAGAAGCCGAAGCTGTTTCGCGCCATATCTTGGGTTAGGCCCTTGCGTTAGATAGAGACGGTGTTAGATTAAACTCGGCTACCACTAATTTAAAGAGGAACAAACATGTCACTTGCGATGTCCACGGACCAACGAGAGGCTTTTTTAGCAGACCTCCATGTTGGAATTGTCAGCATTCCCCGGAAGGAAAAAGGCCCGCTGACGGTTCCGATCTGGTACGACTACGAACCCGGTGGCGTGGTCTGGATGATCACCGGTAACTCGTCGATCAAAGGAAAGCTGTTAAAAAATGCGTCCCGCATCAGTCTCTGCGTACAGACAGAAGCTGCGCCCTATCAATATGTATCCATAGAAGGGCCGTTTGCTACAACAGCAACGGGCGAAGGCCAGTTACTCCATATGGCAACAAGGTATCTGGGCACCGAAGGAGGAAAGGCTTACGCCGAAGGTTCCAGCGACGCCGGGGGTGATAGTATCGTCGTGTCGATTACACCGGAAACCTGGTTTACTGTCGACTACAGCAAACGCTAAAAATGTCATTGGCGTAATCTGCGGTCTTCATTAGTTTTCGACAAATTCTCAGTTCTTCCATGTACTTGTCAGAGTCAAGTTTCCGTCTAGATCGAAGAACTCCCAGAGAGCGTTTTGTTTTCCGTCTTTTTTGATGTTTCCTCTTATACTTAATTGACCGTTGGGCCATAGACGGTTCGATGCACAAAGAAGTCTCGAATTTTCGTGGGCAGCTGTCCGATAATTGAAATGAATTTTGCCTCCCCCCCTATGAGATAGCGGGGTTTCATTCTTCTTGCAGTAAAGGCATGCACCACCACCTTTGCCACGTGGTCGGGGCTGATGCCTCCCGGGTTGCTGGCTTTGTTGAGAAGAAACTCGCTAAGCGGCGCGTAGAGCGTTTGGACCTCCGGGGCGATTCCCATCAGCCTCTGCTTCTGTACCTTTGCACCCTTCTCAAAGATCGGGGTGTCCACGGTTGCAGGTTCCATGATGGAAACAGTGATCCCAAAGGACCACAACTCTACCCGCAGGGAATCGGAAATGGCCTCCAAAGCAGCCTTTGAGGCAGCGTACCCGCTCATGCCCGGCGGGGCAAAACGGCCAGCAAACGAGCCCATGTTCACGATACGGCCCCTTGTTTTGCGAAGAAGAGGAAGAAATGCTTTGGTGACCGCCACGTTCCCCAACACGTTTACCTCAAATATCTCGCGGGTCTCCGCAATGGGTACCAGTTCCATGGGGCCTGGGGCGCCATGGCCCGCGTTGTTAAGCAAACCGAACAGCGTGTACTCCTTTGCCGCCTCTACAGTTTTCACTGCCTGCCTGATTTGATCCTCATTACACACATCCAGAATCAAGGGCGTGAGCCTTTTTTTGCTTTCACGGCGCAACGAATCACGATCGGTCTCCGTTCTCACCCCGGCAAAAACATAAAAACCCGCCTCTGCCAGACGAAGGGCGCAGGCCTTGCCGATTCCAGTTGATGCTCCGGTTATGACTATTGCACGCTCATTGGCCATACTGCATTCTCCTATGTGGGCGTGAATGGTTCCTTGAGTATAGGAATCATTAACACCCTATTCTGAGAAACCTGCAAGTATGATTT
>Ga0208274_1001074_pt1 | contig 13093 bp, 12 predicted proteins | sample ETNtaG_22_FD_185755 | JGI IMG/M metagenome (GOLD analysis project Ga0208274, IMG submission 185755) | Marine microbial and viral communities from oxygen minimum zone, Eastern Pacific Ocean - ETNP201306SV43 (SPAdes) (version 2) | ecosystem: Environmental > Aquatic > Marine > Oceanic ... | reverse complement strand
CTTCAGACGTTCCAATGCCAAATGCTAAAGCTCCAAAGGCTCCATGGGTAGCTGTATGGCTATCTCCACAAACAATTATATTTCCTGGTTGCGTGAAACCTTGTTCAGGTCCTATTATATGAACTATTCCTTGTCTTTTATCGTTCATTCCAAACAGCTTAATGCCAAATTCATTGCAGTTCTTTTCAAGTGTTTCCACCTGTATTTTAGAATCTTCATCTGAAATTCCTTTTGATCTATCAGTTGTTGGGACATTATGATCTGCAACCGCAAGAGTTAAACTGGGCTGTCTAGCTTTTCTATTTGAATTTCTTAAACCTTCAAATGCTTGTGGACTTGTAACTTCATGTATTAAATGTCTATCTACAAAAAGCAATGAAGTTCCATCATCTTGCTCATGAACAAGATGTTCATTCCAAATTTTATCGTAAATTGTTTGTGACATTTAGAAAAAAATTATTTTTTCTGTTCTAGGTTTTCTTTTTGTTGTTCTTGTTTTTTACCCTCTATTTTAGCTTCTTTTTTGGGAGCTTCCTTTTTAGGGGTTTCTGTTGGAGAAGGTTTTGCTTCTGCTTTTGAAACTTCAACTTTTGCTTCTTCTTTAAGGGTTTCTGTTGATTTATCATCGGTTACAGGCATGACATTTTCTTCTGTAACTTGTTGTATTTTTGTTTCAATATCTATACCAATTTTCTTCTTAATCTTTTCTGCTATTCTTGCGGATTTGCCAGTTCTATCTCTTAAATAATATAATTTTGCCCTTCTTACTTTTCCCGATCTAACAACTTTAATTGTATCAACTATAGGACTGTATAACGCAAAAGTTCTTTCAACGCCTTCTCCAAAAGAAATTTTTCTAACAGTAAATGAAGAATTAATATTTCTATTTTTTTTAGCTATACAAACTCCCTCGAAATATTGAATCCTGTCTCTTTTTCCCTCTGTAATTTTAACTCCAACTTTTATAATATCGCCTGGGAAAAAATCTGGATGTTTTCTTTCAGCTACTATTTTTTTAACATTTGATTGATTAATTTCCTCTATAGTCTTCATTTTAATTCTCTTTTAATTTTTTTTATATTTTTGCCACAAATCTGGTCTTCGGTCGCGTGTTATAGCCTCAGATTGAGATAAACGCCAGTCTTTAATTTTAGCGTGATCACCCGATAATAGTACATTTGGGACACTTTTTTTCTCCCAAATTTGAGGCTTAGTAAATTGCGGGTATTCCAAAAGACCATTCTCAAAACTTTCTTCTTGTGTTGAGTTCACATTTCCTAAAACACCAGGAATAAGTCTAAGTATTGATTCCAGAACTACAAAAGCAGCAACTTCTCCACCAGATAATACAAAATCTCCAATACTAATCTCTTCTATATTTCTACTTTGAATAACTCTCTCATCAACTCCTTCAAAGTGACCACAAATTAGATTTAGAGATTTTTCATTTGCAAGTTCTTTGGCATGCTTATAGTTAAATAATTTACCTCTAGGACTTAAGTAAATTATTTTTTCATTTTGTTTTATATTTTGATCTAATGATTTGGCTAAAACATCTGCCTTTATTACCATTCCATTGCCTCCTCCATAAGGAGTATCATCAACAGTTTTATGTTTGTCGGTAGCATAATCTCTAATATCTACTGTTTCCAAGTTCCATATTTTACCTTTGGCTTTACCAAACAAACCTTTGTTTAAATAGCCAGGAAAATATTCTGGATACAAAGTAAATATTCGAGATAAAAACATTTTATTTTTTTGCTTCATCTTTAGGTGCATCTGCTTTTACTTCTTCTTTAGGAGCTTCTTTTTTTGCTTCATCTTTAGGTGCATCTGCTTTTACTTCTTCTTTAGGAGCTTCTTTTTTTGCTTCATCTTTAGGTGCATCTGCTTTTGCTTTTCCTGCGTCATCAGTTTTTTTTCTATCTTTTTTAGGAATTGCTTTTTGCGGATTATTTCCTTTTGCTGGCATTGGTATGATTTCATTTTCACCAAGGATTCTTGCAACCCTTATTGTGGGTTGAGCTCCTTGATCTAACCAATATTTTACTCTTTCTGTGTCTAGCGCCATTCTTTCCTTTTTTTCCTTAGAAAGTAATGGATTAAAAAATCCTAATTTTTCAATAAATCTTCCATCTCTTGGGAATCTGCTGTCAGCAACTACTATTTTATAAACGGGTCTTTTTTTTGTGCCACCCATTGATAACCTCATTTTTAACATTCTTTCTCCTTTATATTATTTAAGTTGATTAAAAAGTTCTGGTGGAATTCCTTTATCCGCCATTCCTTTAATATTTCCTTTAGACATCTTCTTCATCATTTCAGACATCATTTTAAATTGTTTTAACAATTTATTGATATTGGCTATGTCGGTTCCAGAGCCATTAGCAATTCTTTTTTTTCTAGATCCATCTATTATTTTTGGATTTTCTCTTTCTTTTTTTGTCATAGATAATATTATCGCTTCATTTTGAGTAATTATTTTTTCATCAACGCCAGTTTGATCCATTTGAGATTTAACTTTGGAAACACCTGGAAGAAAAGACATAATTCCTTCGATTCCTCCCATTTTTTTCATCTGTCTAAGTTGTGACAGATAATCCTCTAATGAAAATTGTCCTTTTTTAATTTTTTCTTCAGTTTTTTCTAAATTTTCTTGATCTAAATCTTCAGCGGCTTTTTCGACTAAAGAAACTATATCTCCCATTCCCAATAATCTGTTTGCTATTCTATCGGGGTAAAAAACCTCAAAATTTTCTATTTTTTCTCCAACACCTAGAAATTTAATTGGAACGTCGGCAACATATTTCATGCTTAATGCCGCTCCACCTCTAGCATCACCATCTGATCTTGTAAGAACTATACCGGTCAAATTAACAGTATTTTTAAATTCTTTTGCAACATTAGCAGCAACTTGACCTGTTAAAGAATCTGCAACCAATATTGTTTCAGATGGATTAACTATATCTTCAATTTGTTTGATCTCATTCATCATTTGAAAATCAATTTGAGTACGTCCTGCTGTATCAAGTAAAATAACTTCTGAACCATTTAAGTTAGCAGCACTAATTGCTCTTCTGCAGATATCTGCTGGAAGTTGTCCTTCAATTACAGGCAATGTTGGAATATTGTTCTGTTCACCTAATAATCTTAATTGCTCTTGAGCGGCAGGTCTGTAGATATCCAGACTGGCCATCATTACTTTCTTTTTATTATTTTTTTCTAAAAATCTTGCTAATTTTGCCGTAGTAGTTGTTTTACCTGATCCTTGAAGTCCAACTAACATAATTGGTACTGGAGGAACCGCATTTAGCTGTACTTCTGAATTTTTGTCGCCTAAAAATGAAACAAGTTCATCATAGACTATTTTTACCACCATTTGTCCTGGCGACGTTGATCGAACTATTTCCTGACCTAGTGCTTTTGGTTTTAGTCTATTGATAAACTCTTTAACAACATCAAGAGAAACATCGGCTTCAAGAAGAGCTAGTCTTATGCTTTTTAAACCTTCGTCAACTTGTCTCTCATCTAGAGAGGGTGCTTTTTTTAGTGAAGAAAATATTTCTTCAAATTTATTTGTTAAATTTTCAAACATAATTTCACACAGCAATTATCGCACCAGTGGGCGAACCCTCGCTGACTGGTGTCGATCTCTTTGTAAACAAAGACACCGCAAATTGCTGTATTTTGCGGAAACGGCGATAAACTATAATAGAGGTTCAAAAAGTCAATAAATAAGTTAAGTATTTATTTATATGGAATTTAAAGCTTTTAAAATGGATGGTTTAGGTAATGATTTTGTAATCATTGACCAAAGAACAACAGTTATAAATTTATCTAATGATCAAATAGTTAAAATTTGTGATCGTGAATTTATTGGATGTGATCAATTAATATTTATTAAAAAAGATAACAATTCTGATGCTGAGTTAGAGTTTTATAACTCAGATGGAGGCAAATCAGATGCATGTGGAAATGGTACAAGATGTGTTGCTTATTTATTATCTAAAGAAAATAATAAAAACGAAATTAACTTATCTGTCGCCTCAAAAATTTTGAAATCTATAATTCTTGAAAACAATCAAGTAGAAACAACAATTGGTTTACCTAAAATGAATTGGAATGAAATACCATTAAGTAAAGATTCAGATACAAAAAATTTAAAATTAAAATTGATTGATAACGACAACAAAGAATTTGTTGGTGGAATAGCTATTAATGTTGGAAACCCTCATGTAATCTTTTTTGTGGAAAATATAGATAATTTTAACCTAGAAAAAATTGGTCCTGAAATTGAAAATCACGAATTATTTCCAGAAAGATGCAATGTTACTCTAGCAAAAAAAATTACTAGTAAATTAATAAAAATTAAAGTTTGGGAAAGGGGCGCAGGTTTAACTAAGGCGTGTGGGACAGCTGCGTGTGCAACCGCAGTTGCTGCAAACCTAGAAAGTCTTTCTAATTCAAAAACTGAAATTGAATTTAGTACGGGTAAACTATTAATTAGTATCGATGAAAAAAATAATATAAATATGAAAGGTCCAGTCTCACAAGTTGAGGAAATTAATATTAATATTTAATGGGTATTCTTGAAAAATTTAAGCTAGGTTTTAAAAAAAGTGCAAACAATATTGCTTCTGGATTAAGAGAAATAATAATTAAAAAAGAAATAGATGACATTACATTAGATAAAATTGAGGAATTTTTAATAAGTTCCGATGTAGGTGTTGATGCCTCCTCAGAAATAATAGACATAATTGCACAAAAAAAAATTGATCCTAAAAAAGATCCAATCACCGAAGTAAATAACATTTTAAAAGAATACATAATAGAGCTAATGAAACCTTTAGAAAAAAAAAATTTTTTTGAAAAAAAGGAAAAGTTAAATGTTATTTTAGTATCTGGAGTTAATGGGGTAGGAAAGACAACAACAATTGGCAAAATTGGAAAAATATTTAAAGAAAATCAAAATAAAGTATTATTTTCAGCTTGTGATACATTTAGAGCTGCAGCTATTGATCAACTAGAAAAATGGGCTGAAAAAGTCAATGCTACAATAGTTAAATCTAATCCAGGCTCAGATCCTGCTTCGGTTGCTTATAAAGCATTAGAGTACGCAAAAAAAAATAATATTGATCAAGTTATTATAGATACGGCTGGAAGATTACAAAATAAAAAAAATTTAATGGATGAATTTAAAAAAATAGGAAATGTAATTAAAAAAAATGATGAAAGTGCACCACACGAAGTGATTTTAGTTTTAGATGCAACATCAGGACAAAATATTATTAATCAATTAGAGGAATTTAATAAAATTATTCCTATTACAGGTTTAATCATGACAAAATTGGACGGAACGGCAAAAGGAGGTATTCTAATTGCAATTTCTAAAAAGTACAAAATGCCAATTGTAGGTTTGGGGTTAGGCGAAAAAGAAGATGATCTACAAGTCTTTAATGCCGAACAGTTTGCAAGTGCATTTACTCAATTGAATTAAGTAAATTTATTGAAATCAGTGGTTTATAAAGCTTACATTCAAAATTATTATTGAGAGATTTATAACCACAACTTTTTGCATAAGTTGAGATAATAAAATTTAATTTTCCTCGATTTTTATAGATTGTAAGCTCCTTATTCTTAATATCATATTTCAAATTTTGATTATAATCCTTAACTGCACTTACCAAAATTAAAGTATTGTTATCGTTTAACAAATAATATGCAAAATCTTCTGGAAAAACTGGATAGTTATAATTTTTCGAAATTATTTTTGCTTTTTTAGGAAACCAATCATAAGAAATCAAAGGGTAATCTTTTTTTGTAGAATGATCATAAATATACAAATCTTGAGGGTAATCAGTAATATAGTTTGAATTCTGACCTTTGGCCAAAATAGCTTTTTCTCTTGTTTTAAAATATAAAGTAAACTCATCATGATAAGATTTCATCTTTCCAATATAAAAATATTTATCATAATTAATTTCATTTAATTCTGCAAAAGATATTGTTGAATAAAATGAAAACAAAATAAAGAATAATAATTTTTTCATGATTAAAAAATATTAAACAAAGATGATGGGTATTTGTTTAAATTGTGTCCTAATTTAAACTGCTAATAAATGATTTAATAGAATTTATTAAGTCATTATTAAAATCAATCATATGATCGTCATAATCACTAAAATATTTAAATTTTGTTCCTGTAAATCTTTTATATATTTCTTCACCCATGTAGAAAGGAACAATTTTATCTTTTTTTCCATGTATTACCAAAATTGGAGAAACAATCTTGTTGATTTTATCAATTGATTTGTATTTATCTTTCAAAATCATTTTGACGGGTAAATATGGGTAAAATTTCTGAGCCAAAATTTCCATCGATGTAAATGGCGATTCTAAGATCACACCTGCAAATTTATTTTCTTTTGCCAGTTCTATAGCAACTGCTGTACCAAGAGATTCTCCATATAAAATTATGCTTTGATCGTTTACATTGTTTGAATTTAGCCACTCTTTGGCAGCTTTTGCATCCTTATAAATGCCTTGCTCGCTTGGTTTTCCTTCGTTGCCGCTAAAACCTCTATAAGCAAAAATCAAATAATTCAAATTTAAATTGGCAAACTCATTGAGTTTATAAATTCGATTATCTAATTTCCCGGCATTACCATGAAAAAATAATAGTGTTTTAAAATTTTTATTTTTTTTGTGATGCCAACCAATCAAATTTTTATCAGAATTAATATATATTTTATCAATTTTATGATTTAGTGGACCTTCGTTTAAATAGTTATTTGCTCCAGGATGATACATCAGGTTTCGCTGATAAAAATATATGATTAATGAAACTGAAAAATAGATTACAAAAATATAAAATAATATTTTTAAAAATATCATTTTAGTTTTTTTTTTCATTATTTACTATTCTTTGTACTAAATATATTGAGTATGGAAACAAAGTAAATTTATGCATTTCTATTATTAAAAACAAAGAATAAATAACTTAAAATACAAATTAACAAATAAAAAGAAAATGATATTTGAAAACTTTGAATTTCTCCTTTTCCAAGATATTGCGATAAATCAATGATCAAACCAATTCCCCACTGCATTATAAAAGTACCTAAAAAAATAAGTAAGTTAAATGATGTTAATGATTTTCCGGCTAGACTAGTTGGAAAAGATAGGGCTACAGCGGGCTGAGTAAGAGTTAGCACAATTGAAGTAAGTATATAAATAGTAAAATGTATAGCTCCTGCATTCTCGCCAGAAATAATAATGACAAGTAAAGATAAATAACTAATTGGCAATCCAAACTTCATTAATTTTATTGTCTCTAGACCAAGTTTGGTAATTTTAGGTAAAATGTAACCCCAAACAAAAAAAGCGATTAACATTGTTGTATTTATCCAAAAAAGTCCTGTCGCACTCTCCAAAGGATTGTAGCCAGCAACCCTTACCATCCACGGGCCAGCCCACAAAGTTTGAATTGCAATCATTCCTCCATAATTAAACAAGCCCAAAGGAATTGTGCTTCTAAAAAATTTATTTTTCCAAACATCTGATAACGATCCAATATTCTTTTCATCTTTATTATCTACTTTACTTTTCCATGGAGGAATAAAAAGTAATATTAAAATTATAACAATAAATATTAAAATAGTTATTCCACCAAAAATCCATCTCCATCCAAAAATTGGTAATAATATTTGAACAGGTAGTGTAGAAAAAACAAACCCGGTAGAAGCTATCATTAACATCCATGAATTTCCTCTTTGTTGGTATTCATCAGCAAACCAAATTCTATATCCGGTTAAAGGGCCCATTAAACATGCACTAACACCAACGCCAATTAAAATTCTTGATATTAGTAAACCAGCAAAACTTTGTGCTAGAGCAAAGGATGCTGTACCAACAATTGCAATCAATAAAAATGATGAAACAATATTTTTTGGGCCATGTTTATCAAGTAAATATCCAAGAGGTATTTGCATAGATGCAAATCCTAAAAAATATCCTCCAGCTAAAAGTCCTAGATCACCGGCCAATAAATTAAATTCTGCAGTTAATAATGGTGATAAAGTTGCGGTAATCGCTCTTAAAAGACAGGATATAAAATATCCACAAGCAAATACAAAAAAAACTAAGACCGCTTTTTTGATCGGTAGAATATTTTTGTCCATTGAATTATTTTAAAAATTTAAAGATATATCACGATGTATAGAATTACATTTAGCAACATATTTAGCTTGATCTTTGCTCAAACGAGATTGAAGTCTCAAACCTATATTATCTTTTATAACTAAATTATATTTTTCAAGTTCTGGCATTAGGTTTTTTGCTGCATCTTTTCTCCATTTTACTTCTTTATCAAACAATATAAGAGCTTCTGAGCTTACTTCTGAAATTTTGTTAACATCTATTTCTTCACTATCAATTAAAGATAATAAATCATCTAATCTATTGGCAAATTCTTCAGTTCCTGAAATCTCTCCAAGTCTATCAAAAAGACTATCTATAATTGAAATTGATTTTTCATAATTTTCATTATTAATATTTTCCTTTATATTATTAATTTCTGGAGAAAGTTCGTTTAATTTTTCATGATCCTTAATGAACATAGCAATCTGCTCTAGATTATCGTATGCTTGATCAACATTTTTTCTATATCTTTTTGTTTGAGTATTTTTAGCTTTCTGAATAATTTTAAATTCTTTATTTCTAGATAGCCAATTTTCTGGAATTTGCTTAGTTACTTCGTCAATTTCTAATTCATAATTTTCAATCTTTAACTGAATTTTATTTTTTTCAGCTAAATCATCTTTATCCAAATTTCTAATTTCAGACTCTAATTTTTTTATTCTACCATTTATTTTTCTTATTTTTTTTTCTTTTTTTCTCACACTAAAATGAAGTTCTCTATAATTTTTAGCAAATAGATTGTATTCTTTTTCAGTTTTTTGAAGCTTTTTAACTAAAGCAAAATTTCCTAATGCATTTTCAAAATGTTCCTCAAAAATGTCTAATTTATCATTAGGAAGATTAGAAGGAACCAATTGTTGAAAACCTGTAATAGCAGCCATTATTTTTTGTTCTTCATTATTATAAATAGCAAACTTATATTCTTGTAAACATTGTTGAAGCTTAGGATTCATCGGAGGTGGAGCTACATGAGATGTTAAGTATGTTCTTGCTGGCAAGTAATTTACCAAAGTTGGATAAAAACCTACAATTCCTAGTCCTATAAGCTGTAGTGCTATGAAAGGAACAACGCCTTTCCAAATATTCAAAGTTGTAACAATCTTGGGCGCAACTCCTTTTAAATAAAACAACGCAAAACCAAATGGAGGAGTTAAAAAAGAAGTTTGTAAATTAACTCCAATCATTACGCCTAACCAGATTGCGCTAACATTAGCTCCGGTTTCAGCTAACAATATTGGTGCAATAATTGGAACAACAACAACAGCAATTTCTATAAAATCAAGGAAAAAGCCCAATAAAAAGATTACTACCATAACAACAATAAACTGAGTCCAAAATCCTCCAGGTAAATCTTGTAAAAAATCTCTTACTAATTCTTCACCTCCAAAGGCCCTGAAACCTGAAGTTAACATCGCTGCTCCTAGAAGAATTATAAAAACCATCGATGTAGTTACACAAGTTTCTGTAACAACTTCTTTTAAAACATTATCAATTTTGTAAGCTCTCCAAAAACTCCATATAATACCAATTATAAATATTATAGTAAAAAAACCTGTTACAAAAATTGCAGTTAAGTTTCTAGTTTCTAAAGCTTTAATGTTTAAGTTATAATTGTTTGAAAGTATAAAAATAGGAATTAAAGCTGCTATGGTTATTAGTAATGGATAATATGCATCTTTTTTACCTTGATGAAGACGATAACCTGACATTATAGTCGCTCCTATTGCTCCAATAGAACCAGCTTGATTTACTGTTGCTATACCCATTAATATAGATCCAAGAACTGCAAAAATTAATGCAAGTGGAGGGATTATTACCATAATAACTTTTATCCAAAATTTAAAATCAAATTGACCTTTAAATGGAACAGGTGGAGCTGACTTTGGATTGAATCTTGCATACACAAAAACATACAACATATACAAACCAACTAATACTATTCCAGGTAGTAATGCTCCAAGAAACATATCTCCAGCACTTGTAGATCCCACTCTAAACTCACCAGGCATATTAAACTCTCCGGTAACTAATTTATAATCTGCCTGTCTCATTGTATTTGCAACATCGGCAGCGCTGGCTAATTGATCGGCTATAATAATTAAAACGATTGATGGAGGTATTATTTGACCAAGTGTTCCAGATGAACAGACAATTCCACTCGCAAGACTTTTATCATATTTATTATTCAACATAGTGGGCAATGAGATTAGACCCATTGCAATTACTGTTGCTCCAACTATACCTGTTGTTGCTGCAAGCAATGCTCCAACAAAAATTACTGAAATACCTAATCCTCCAGGAATAGGGCCAAATAGCTGTCCCATGGTTACCAAAAGATCTTCTGCAATTTTAGATTTTTGCAACATTATTCCCATAAAAATAAACAAAGGTATTGCAATTAAAGTATCAGTCTCTACATCCCAATAGTTACTCCTAAAATTTGTAATGCCTGCTGTTAACCATTCTTTGGGTCCATCTACAGCAAAATAAGCACTTACATCTCCATCAAAGAGATATCCAAAAAAAGCTGCAAGACCTATTGAAATAATAGCTGAACCTGGTAATGCAAAAGCAACGGGGAAACCTGATGCTAATGCTACTATCATAATTATTACAAGTAGAGCTAAAAAAAAATGTTCCATAATTTAATTTTTCAAAAGTTTATGACTGCTACTCATAAAATAACTAGTAAATTGGACTAGCATACTCACGGCAAATACAGCTAAATATATTGCCATTAAATAAAGCAAATATAATCCATTGGAACCTTGCTGTGTAATTTCAAAAGAAATAACAGGGCCATTAATAATACTCGCTCTACCACCCATTCCCAAAAATATAACAATAAGACAAAGTGGAATTCCTAATACCAATGATCCCATAGAGTTTGTCCAAGCTTTTTTTCGTTCAGTAAAACCAGTGTATAAAACATCAACTCGTACATGACCTTCATGCATTAAAGCATATGCACTAGCAAAAAGATAAAGAGCGGAATACCAAAAACGAACTAAATCTCCTTGAAAAGCCTGTTCATACTCAAATATAAATCTAGATAGAACAATTAAAAATTCACTACCAACTACTAAAACGGCTAGCCAAATAAAACCTACTGTTCTTGTAAAATATCCAATTACAAATGAAATTAATATTAAAGGAAAATGAATAAACGTAATCCTAAAACTTGGATTAATCAATTTATATTTTATTTCTTCATTAAAAATTGGCTCGATTAATTTTTCAACAATCATAAATGAAACTAATAAATCTGCAGCTCCAACTATTAAAACAGCCCAGAAAGAAGATCGAATAATATAAGCGGTAAATTTAGTAAGAATTTCTGCATCAGATTCTAAAGTTTGTTTAATAGATTTAAAAACATAAAAAATTACTATTACTAATGAAACAAGGTAAAAAAATAACTGAACAAAAGCGAATGTTAATACTGATCCTTCTAAAGGTTTACTTAATTTTTTAAATCCAAATAAACCGTAATTTGAATATAGCTGTTTAATACCAGGCCAATCAAACCAAACTGTTAAAACATTATTGATTAAAAAAACAAAAGTAATAGCTAATATCGAATAACCAAATATTCTAATCAATATTGATAAATTATTTTTTGAAACCATAAAACAAAAAACTCTATTTAATAAAACCCACTAAAATAAAGGGCCCTTAATAAAGGGCCCTTATATCAAATTTTAATCTGACTTTAAGTATTATTAAAGTCCTAAAGCTCTGTTTCTTTGTTGAATATATGGTGAGTCAGACAAGTTAGTCCAAGAACCAATTTCTTTACGAGCTTTTACAAAACCTGCATGTGTTTTAGCAGCAAGATCACTATGTTGTTGAACTTCATCGTAAACTTCTGCAGCACCTTTAGCAAATGCGTCATAAACTTTATCATTAAATTTCTCAAGTTTGACACCGTGATCGTTTATTAGACGAGCTAATGCAGCACCATTTTTAGCATTGTACTCAGCCATTGTCATTTCATCTGCCCAGGCACAAGCAGTTTTGATTAATACTTGGTCTGATTTTGATAAGCTTGTAAACCATGACTTATTTACACCACATGCTAATGCAGAACCAGGTTCATGCATACCAGGATAGTAATAGTATTTAGCAGCTTCATGGAACTTCATAGCTTCATCATTCCAAGGACCTACCCATTCAGTTGCATCAATTGCTCCTGAAACAAGGTTTTCATAAATTTGTCCGCCAGGAAGTGAAACTGGAGAACCTCCAAGTTTTCCAAGAACTTGTCCTCCTAATCCAGGCATACGCATTTTTAAACCTTTAAAGTCATTAGCTGATGTAATTTTTTTATTAAACCAACCACCCATTTGAACTCCTGTGTTACCAGCTATAAAACTTTGAGTTCCAAAATCATCAGTTAGTTTATCCCAAAGTTCTCGTCCTCCACCAAAGTGAATCCAAGCGTTAAATTCAGAGTAAGTAAGACCAAATGGAACTGCAGTAAAGTATCCAAAAGCTGGGTGTTTTTTAACCCAGTAGTAGTCTGCAGCATGATACATTTGTGAATTACCTGATGCAACTTCATCAAATGAGTCAAATGCTTTTACTCTTTCACCAGAAGCATAATAAGTAATTTGTATACGTCCATCACTCATTTCACCTATTCTTTCTGCAAATCTTTGTGCCCCCGTTCCTAAACCTGGAAAATCTCTTCCCCAAGTAGCTACCATTGATGCTTCTATTCTATCAGCAGCAACAGCTGGAGCAGCTAAAGATGATGCGGCTACAGCAGCAACACCCGTTGCAGCGGCAGCTTTAAAGAACTTACGTCTTGAAGGCGTTTTTCCCTTCAATGATTTTTTTTCTTTAATCATTATTTCTCCTCTATAGTTAATTAACTCTTAGGATATTAAAG
>Ga0208274_1001069_pt1 | contig 13141 bp, 6 predicted proteins | sample ETNtaG_22_FD_185755 | JGI IMG/M metagenome (GOLD analysis project Ga0208274, IMG submission 185755) | Marine microbial and viral communities from oxygen minimum zone, Eastern Pacific Ocean - ETNP201306SV43 (SPAdes) (version 2) | ecosystem: Environmental > Aquatic > Marine > Oceanic ... | reverse complement strand
ATCAGATGGGGTAACATTATCTAACGACTCGTGATAACGCTCATGGTTGTAATGCTGAACCCATCGTCCAATAGCCTGTTCAAGCTCCCAGGGATAATAGTAGTTCTCCAGCTTGACTACGTTCTTCATGGAACGGTGATAACGTTCAATCTTTCCCTGGGTCATCGGGTGATAAGGTGCACCACCAGGAGAGACTCATTGAAGTTAATCGCTCCCAAATCTATCGGGTTATCCGTCAGCAAATGGAGGTTCGCTCACTCCAACGTGATCGATCCATTCTTCCAGTCTAGCTTGAGGCAATGCGTCGGCGCAGTCGTATTCGAATGCGCCAGCCTCCCATTCCAACGAGCAGCGCTGCCAGGAGACCAATCACCCAACCATGCAGCATCGCGTACATCCCGCGAAGCGCCATAACTGCGATTTCTGCGCCGACACTCGGCAAGGGCTCATTTTCGAATACAGAACCCTTCGGACTGAGATCTCGTCCGCGCAACGCGGGATGATCCGGAGCCAGCCTGTGCGAGTTTTGAATGTGGTGAAACGGATAGGGGAGCTGTCGTTCTTGAACACCGAGTGAAGAGGCCGAACTGAGATACTCCCAAACGACTTCGCCCGTTGGCATAACCTCGAAGAGATGCCCGTGCTGGCCCGATGTAATGTGGGTGTTGCCGTTGGGTAGTCGCTGCGCCCCGCCCATCATGAAACCGGATATGGCTTGGGGTGCGTCCGCTCGCCAGCGCCAGACGACCTCACCGGTCTTAGGATCGATTTCATCGATGGTGGCATAGTCGTCGGTGTTGCTGAGCAGGAAGCGGCGCAGCATATGAATCGCCACGCTCGCTCTTGAGACTGGCGGCGATCCACTCCGCCCGACACCGTTGTTGTGGACGAGCAGGTGTCCCGACCCGGGTAGACCCGACGGAATCCAACCGGGTCCGTGCTGGGCGAAGAATTGGCGGTCGCCCGGATCCATCCCGTGCTGAGGCATTCCCGCGAGATAGTTTCCCGGGTTGCCATAGCGCTTCAGGATGGCGCCAGCGGGACCGCGAGCGGCCAAGGTCCCACGTTCCGGGTCATCGTAGTTCGCGGTGCCGTGATCAATGATGTAGATCTCGCTGGTGATGCGTGCACTGATCAGGATATGGTCGTTGATCGGGTCATAGTCGATCGTGCTGCTGTGACTCATATCCCTGTTGATGGACGGAATCGGGGCCTCAATCAAGTTGAGGTCGACTCGGCCTGGTTCGGACTGGTCACCATGAGCTGCGCTGCTGTAATGATCCCAAAAGCGCCACTCCCAAACAGTTTCTCCAGCCCGATTGATCTCCACGATCTTGTTCGGCCAGAGCGTGCCGATCCCGTCGCCGATGCGCTCAGGGGTGGCGCCAAGCGCGAGGGCCTCCTCGCGACTCACCTCGCCAAAGGCCATGAAGATCGTATTGCCATTTGGCAGTCGAACATAGTCTTCGCGAAGCCGGGTGAATTGGTCCGGGCTCTGATACTCCCAGACAACATTGCCGCTCCAATCCACCTCCTGAAGTGTGCCACCAGGCCCCTGCTTGTCCAAGCCTCGCTCGGTTGGCTTTATTGCTCGCAGCAAGCGACCGTTGTCGAGTAGATACACCTGCTTGAAAATGCTCATGCCCTCAGGCAGTTCCCAGCTGTGAACGACCACCCCGTGCATGTCGATCAAGTAGCTGGCTCTGGCTGCAATCGGGGAAAAGAGTGTGTAGCCACCAAAGGACCTGCGCTCGTCGTATGCGATCGTGCCGTTGGGGCCGACGTAGCTTCGGGTGCGCTCGTTGAAAAGAAGCACACCCGTCACGGTTAAGCCCTCTAGTCGCGCTGCTTCGGCCTGGGGCATGCGATTTATGGGTCCCGGCGCCTCTGCGCGTCGACGCTCCAAGAGTTCGTTCAGGCCTAAGGGGGCATCGCCGCCAACAGAGGACACCTCATGCAAATTGTCGAGGTAGCTCGTTAGGCGCGTTTTGATCTCGGGGTACTCCCCGGACAGATCGTTCTCTTCGAGTGGGTCGTCCAGGAAGCGGTAGAGTTCGGTCTTACCTAGCAGCGGGGGTACGGGAAAGCCGCGCAAGATCATCAGCTTCCACTCGCCATCGATCACCGCGGTGCCGCCAATAGAAGTCATGGCGAAGGGTGCATGGACTGTCGAGACCGCATCTCGCAGAGGACCCCAGCGGCTTTCACCGTCGAGCTTTGTCGTGTCGGGCAGGGGGAAGCCGGCGGCTTCGGCAAAGGTCGGCAGCAAATCCTCGACGGTGATCACAGAATCGTTCTTTGTTCCGCCTTCGAGATGTCCCGGCCACCAGGCGGCGGCGGGAACCCGGATGCCCCCCTCGAGCGGTAGTCCCTTGCCCCCTCGCAGTGGCGAATTACGACCTTCGGAGGAATGCGGAACGATGTTGGCGGGGAAAGTGGAAGCACCTCCATTATCGCTCATGAAGAAGACAAGTGTGTCATCTTGGATGCCCTCATCTTTGAGCGTGTCGAGGATCTTTCCAATGCCCACGTCCATGTTGTCCACCATGGCGGCATAGACGCGTCGCTCATCATCCTCGATCTCGGGATATCGATTGATGCTCGCTTGTGGAGCCGCCTGTGGGCCATGGGGTGCGTTGTACGAGACGAAGAGGAAGAGCGGGCGGTCGTGATCTCGCTTGCGCAAGAGAGAGACGGCTTCTTGGGTGATCAGCTCAGTGGTGTACCCCTGCTCGTGAACTGTGCTTCCGTTGCGCTGCCAGTCGATGCTCCCCATAACGGTGTGCTCGTCATAGTCTACGAAGCCGCCGAGATGGCCGTAGAAATAGTCGAAGCCGCGATGGTGGGGGAAGTACGCAGGACGGGCGCCCCCGAGATGCCATTTCCCCACCATGAAGGTTTGGTAGCCGGCATCGTGGAGTCGCTCCGGAAGAAGGATATGCCGCAGCGGCAGGCCGTCATCGAACGCGCCGCTAATCGGGAGCGTGATACCGTTATTGAAAGCGGACTGCCCGGTCATCAGGGCCGCCCGGGTGGGCGAGCAGAGCGGGTAGGCGTAGAAGCGATCGAGTTCAATGCCCTCTTGCGCGATGCGATCGATATTGGGTGTGCGAATTTCACTGCCGTGATAACTCACATCGTCCCAGCCTAGATCGTCGGCCATGATCAAAACGATGTTCGGTGCAGCGTGCAAATGCGTCGCTGCAAGCAGGATCGTAATGGCCAGCGTCAGACTGAGCGACAGCTTCTGGTGCAAGGCGACTTCCTCGATCGGTAGTGAGGCTCAGTATAGATGAGTACAGGAACCATTAACGCCCTATTCAAAGAAATCTGCAAGTATGATTTGATGACTACAGTACCAGTGGTCCCTATGGGCTTGACGACGTACAGATAATGCTTTGTATGATCTATAGGTTATTGAAATGCTTAGATTTAGGTATATAAGCTTTGACTTTGATCTTCGCCGTCATATTATGAGGCTAACAGTGCAATAATAATCGGCCGTGGTCACATGCGCCCGAAAGGCCGCGCTGATCGGCAGCGAGCGGCTTGGACTGAAAATGATCTTACGTATTACAAAATGGCTGCTCAGCTTCGTGGCTGTCCTGGTGGGCGGTCTCCTGGTCTATGCCTTTGCTGTGTCAAGGCCGTCCGATACAACTGACCCGGCGATATTTATGCAAGACGGCAGATCAGTGAACTATTGTGACTTGCCCGAACTTGACGGTTCAGGAAAATCCGCTGATGACATTCCCAAGGCGTATACCCCCGGGTGTAGCTACACAACCATACCGATGCCCATTTTGTCGGAGTGCGCCGAACCGCTCGCAGAGGGTGTCGTCGACATGAGAGGACTCTGGTACGGGGTTTCAGGTCGGGTTGGTCATCTAGAACGCATCGAGCAATGTGGGAATCGGGTCGTGGTGACCGCGTTTGGAATCATCCATGACTTTCGTGTTGATGGCACGTTGAAGAACGGCGCCAGAGATGTCGGTGCTGTATGCAACAACTTCAACACCGCGATTCACTTCGACGATGAAGGTGTCATGGTCTTCAGATTGTTCGACCTCTTCGATACCGTATTCCGGGAAATGCGCGGTGAAGAGATGATCTTCACGTTCATAGACGATACCGAAACCCGTACTCAGAGAATCTGCCACTACCCGGACGAAAGCTAACGACGCCAGGAAAGGAGCGCGCCATGTCGAATAAAACGGAGTCTCCCGAGTTCATCACGCTCGATGAAGCGGCAGCGATGACCACTGGAACCCGGGTGACTTTTGTGCCCGGAATTCCGGCCATGTTTTCCGAGGCCCTCAAGAACATCTGTTTTGTGAAAGGCGTGTCGCTGATCAGGGTGCTGCATCCTCGCATGGGCATCGACGAATCCACGGGAGAGGATCGGCAGGCAACGCTCTACGAACTGACGGCACAGACAAGCTTACCTACGATGCTGCACGGCGAAGAGCGGCCCCGGAACGTCTGGATAGAGCAGCTCGCGCTGGCTGAACGAATTGGTGCAGCGGGTACCCCGACTCTGATTCCCGACAACTTCGAACTCCGTGCTGAGGTCTTCGGGCTGTGCGCCATTGTGCTTGCGGAGGACGGACTGGCCTGGAACATGAGAATTCTGGTCGACAGCCCGTTAGGGCGAAAGTACGGGTTCAGTGAAGAGGCGAGTGCTGCGGCCCCGAGTAAGATCGCCGAGATTATCACCTTATTCGATCGGTGCCTTGAGGCTCAGGTGCAGCGCGGATCAAGTTATCTCGTTGGCGACGCGCTCACCGCCGCTGACATCTACTGGGCTACGCTTAACATGAGCGTGCTTCCACCCCCGCCCGAGATCATGCCCCTGACCCAGCAAAACCAAGGTATGTTGAAGTTCTTCGAGGCGAATTCCCAGGTACCGGAGATTGCCGGGGCCCTCACGAAGCGGATCGAGGACCACCAGCGGTTCATTCTAACGACCCATTGCGAAACGCCTGCGGTGCTTGGCGGCGACCCGTTGTGATCGGGTACCTCGAAGCTCACTCGACCACCGACGCCAACAGAGAGGCGGCATCACGAGTGAGTGTCGCAGTATATATAGCCCTAATGCTATAGAAAGTGGCCTGTAGCTATCAAATCATACTTGCAGACGTCTCAGAACAGCCCGTTAATGGTTCCTGTACTCGTAATAGATGTAGCGAGGCAGTTGCCTACCAAAGCATTATCTATTGGCACTATCAGTGTTATATTCCTGCGACTTCGTTATCCAGACCCCATTGAGTAGTTGGTAATGCTAACGTGGAAGCAAACTACTGATAAAGGGCCGTAGAATTTTCGCAGGAAGTACAAATGAATATCAGCGCATCCCTACCCATCCTTCATGGTGCCAATATCTCCCCCTACGTCCGCAAGGTCCGGGTGGCGCTCGCCTACAAGGGCATTGAGTACAGCAACACCCAGCAGAGCCCATTCGGCGCACCAGAGGAGTTCAAGGCGAAGAGTCCGCTGTCAAAGATTCCGTGCTGGGAAGATGGCGAGCTTATTCTGCCGGACTCTTCTGTGATCGTGAGCTACCTGGAGTACCGCTATCCGGCCCCGCCGCTCCTGCCTGCAGCAGCTGGTCCTCGAGCGCGTGCACTCTGGTTCGAGGAATACGCCGACACCAAGTTGGGGGACACCGTGGCAGCTGTCTTCTTCCAGCGGGTTGTGCGGCCGCACGTATTGAAGCAGGAAACCGACGAGCAAGGAATCGCGTTTCTGCTTGGCTCGGCACTGCCCGAGGTGTACGACTACCTCACCGCTTGTCTAGGAGATGACGAGTTCATGGTCGGCGGCGAATTCTCGCTCGCTGACATCGCACTCACGAGCCCCTTCATCAACTTCGCGCTGGCGGGTGAGGCAGTGGACGCGGCCCGCTGGCCAGAGATCGCGAGTTACGTCGAACGCATCCATGCACTGCCCTGTTACGCACCCATCGTCAGGGCCGATCTAGAGGGCGAGTTTGCTCGATTCAGACCTCAAGGCATGGATGATGTCTGAAACCATCGGATTTTGTCGAGTGTTGGAACCATTAACGCCCTATTCAGAGAAATCTGCAAGTATGATTTGATGGCTGCAGTGCTAGTGGTACCATATCGGCTGACGACGCACAAACCGACGAAATCAGGTTCTAATCATGAAGAACTCAACCCGGCAAAAACCGATCATTATCGTGGCCTTTTGTGCCCTAATAACCCTCACCGGTTGTGGGAACGTGGTCGACGGCGTCAAAGAAAAAGTGGTGGAATCTGTGGCCGCCTTACGGTTCGGTGGTAATCAACTTGAAATGCCTGCCGATGTTATTGTCGCTAACCCTGCCGAAAACGCGCAGCGCAATGCCTACTTCGGTGACCTGCATGTACATACCGCCTACTCTTTCGATGCCTTCGCATTTGGGACCACTGCGACGCCCTATGATGCATATCGATACGCTACGGGACAGGCAATCAAACACCCTGCCGGTTTCGACGTTCAGCTGCGACAGCCCCTGGATTTTTATGCTGTAACAGATCACGCGATGTTCCTTGGCGCCGTAAGAGCCGCTGCCGACACCTCGACTGAATTTTCAAAACTTGAGTATGTAAAAGATCTACATAACCTTAATGCAGAATCAAACCTGAATACTCAGAGCGTGCCGCAGCGCATTCAGGCGTTCAGGGGCTTTTTACCTGGCACACTTTTCGGCATTAGCGACGGAAATATTGATGTCGAAATGGTCAATGATATTGCCCGGGATGCCTGGACCGATACTATCAAAGCCGCCGAAGCGTTTAATAAACCCGGCGAGTTCACCACCTTTGTGGCTTATGAATTCACGACGTCCAGCAATGATCGCGGCAACCTGCACAGAAATGTCATTTTCCGAGGAGCCGATAAACTACCGGCAATGCCCTTTTCACGTTTCCACAGCCAGAACCCCGAAGGGCTCTGGGACTGGATGGACAACCTTCGCGAACAAGGGATCGAAAGCCTCGCAATCCCACATAATTCCAATGGCTCCAACGGCCAAATGTTCAAACTAGTAGATTGGGCCGGTGACCCGTTGGACGATACCTATGCGTTACAGCGGATCCGCAATGAACCATTGATTGAAATCACCCAGGTAAAAGGCACATCTGAAACACATCCCGCGTTATCTGGAACGGACGAATGGGCCAATTTCGAAATCATGCCGTATCGTATCGCGACCTCACTTCCAAGTCAGCCAAGTGGATCCTATGCCCGGGAAGCCCTGTTGAACGGACTGGCTTTTCAGGACAAGGGTATGGCCAACCCCTACAAGTTTGGCTTCATTGCAGCCTCGGACACACATACAGGGGCGACGACCGACAACGAAGCAGATTTCTTCTCTAAAGCAGGCTTAGTTGATTCCAATGGAACGCAACGAGGTGCCGTTCCACTCACCGCGGAAGCTGCCAAACAGCTTCGCGATGCAGGCAATGAAAATGTTAAACAGATTGACGGGAAAAACTATCTAAGCGATACGTTTGAAACCTGGGGAGCATCGGGAATCGCGGCTGTCTGGGCGGAGGAAAATACCAGGGAAGCTATCTACGATGCCTTCAGGCGCAAGGAAACATTTGCCACATCAGGGCCACGAATACGAGTTCGGATCTTTGCTGGCTATGGATTCAACGAGGAGATCCTTATCAAGCGGGATATGGTCACCCTGGCCTACTCCAAGGGCGTTTCAATGGGCTCCGACTTACTGGCTAAAGACAATCAGGTTCCCAGTTTTATCGTCTGGGGCACTCAGGATCCGCTATCAGCCACTCTGCAGAGAATCCAGATCATTAAAGGATGGACCACCGATGGTGAACATCATGAAATGGTTTATGACGTTGCCTGCTCTGACGGTGGCAGCATTAACCCCGCAACCCATCGGTGCCCGGACAATGGCGCCAGTGTGGATTTGACTGACTGCTCAATAACCTCAGGTATAGGCGCAGCTGAACTCAAGACAACCTGGGCTGACCCGGATTTTGACCCATCCCAGCGAGCCTTTTACTATGCTCGTGTACTGGAAAATCCAACCTGTCGCTGGTCTACCTGGGACGCTATCAGGGCAGGCGTGAACCCCAGATCCGATCTCGAAGCCACTATTCAGGAACGAGCCTGGTCGTCACCAATATGGTTTATGCCGAAGCAAATAACCGAATCCTAGGAAAAAAGTCTGCAATCACCCTGCCCGACATAAAAGTCTTCTCAGTTATCTAACGATTACATCCGGTGCAACGCTAGAACCACCCAAAACAATTGTACGTCGTTAAATATATTGACGTTTACCACCTACCGACAGAAATACCTCATTTAAGTACCAGGCATCGCCCAATCTGCCTCGACGCTTGCAAAGCGTATTGGTGTATTCCAGAGGAAACTTCAAACACCATCGTCTAATGGATTCGTATGAAGTCTGAATGCCGTGGATCGCTAGCAATTCTTCGATATCACGAAAGCTGAGTGTGAGTCGGTGGTAGAGCCAAACGGCATGACTAATCACTTGAGGCGGAAATCGATGCTGAGCATAGGGATTACTTGATTTACTCATCCCATTATTGTCCCGCCAAACATTTAACGTGACAATGCCTTTTCTTTAGCCTATGGCATCCGCTGCTCGATGAACGCCGAAACTGCATCGGCGGTAGCTCTTTCAGCATCGTTGCCGATTGCTGCTGAAATTAGGGAATCACCTGAAAAGCCAAACAAGCTTCGAATTAACAGTAAACCATCAGTCAACGCCTTGGCTTCGCCATCACCATCGATATCAAGCTCCGTATCAGCAGCATTCAAATAGGCTGCAATATCATCAGCGCTGGTACGTTCAGCCTCCCCGCTAATGGCTCCGGATGTTAATGAATCCCCACTAAACCCGAACAAATGCCTGATCACTAAGAGACCGTCTGTCAGTGCTTCAGCTTGACCGTCACTATCGATATCCCAAGTAAAGCATCCAGGGCAAGAGGAGTCGTTTAGCGGGTCTGTACCAGCTTCTTCCTCATCTATATCACTGAATCCATCATTGTCATCGTCGGTGTCAGCATTATTACCTATCGTGTCACCATCGGTATCCAACGTTTCGGTTGCGTCAAGCGGGAAGACGTCAACACCGTCTTCAACCCCATCCCCATCATCGTCGGTGTCGGCATTGTTACCAATGCCATCGCTGTCTGTATCAACCGATTCGGTTGCATCCAATGGGAAGGCATCATTTGTATCATTTATACCGTCATTGTCATCGTCAGTATCACACTCATCTCCGACTTGATCGCCATCAGTATCCAACTGCGACAGATTAGCGATCAAGGGGCAGTTATCATCTAAATCAGTGACTCCGTCATCATCTTGATCTTCAACGAAATCGGCAGTTAAACTGTAGGATGAAATCTCATCGTTATTATAGTATTCATCGATCTTCGCATAGTAAGTGCCTGCTCCCAGTCCTGTCTGAGTGATTTTGGAAAAATAATTAACCCCGTCATCATCATTGTATGCTATTTCATTCAAATCACTATCATATAACCACATACGGGTATCACCTGAAGTGCCGTTTGTTTCAATAGTCAAATCAGAAGCGCTGGTTAAGATAAAGCTAACCCAATCTTCATCAGTTGCAGGAATAATGCTATGCGTTTGAGCAATGCCACTCTGTATAGTCTTGGCTTGGCCTGAATCATTATCAGGTTCATATTGATCCCCTTGAGTCACTGCTGTGAATAAAGCAGATACCGTGCAATTATCGGTGATGTCATTGGTTGTGTAGGTGGTTCCACTTAAAGATCCACCGCAGGTACCATCTACTGTTGCGACATACCCCTCATCTGGAGTAACCGTAAACTGGGTAGTGGCACCTTCAGTTACTGTTTGTGGATCGGCTGGTGTTATGGTTCCGTTTGTGCCGGCAGAAGGGGTAACTGTATGACTGTTAGAAGAAAAAATGGCAGTTAAAGTGTAGGATGAAATCTCATCGTTATTATTGTATTCATCGATCTTCGCATAGTAAGTGCCTGCTCCCAGTCCTGTTCGAGTGATTTTGGAAAAAAGACTGACGCCGCCATCATCATCATATGCTATTTCATTCAAATCACCATCATATAACCACATCCGGGTATCACTTGAAGTACCGCTTGTTTCAACGGTCAAATCAGAAGTGCCTATTAAGGTAAAGGTAACCCAATCTTCATCAGTTGCGGGAATAATGCTATGCGTTTGAGCAATACCACTCTGTATCGTCGTGGCTTGCCCTGAAATATCATCAGACTCATATTCATCTCCTTGACCCACTACTGCGAATGAAGCAGCTACCGTACAACTATTGATGATGGCGTTGGTTGTGTAGGTGGCTCCACTTAAAGACCCACCACAGCTACCACCTACTGTTGCGACATACCCCGCTTCCGGAGTAACCGTAAACTGAGTAGTGTCACCTGCAGTTACTGCTTGTGGGTCGGTTGGAGTTATGGTTCCGTTTGTGCCGGCAGAAGGGGTAACCGTATAGCTGTCAGAAGAAAAATCGGCGGCTAAGGTGTACGATGAAATCTCATCGTTATTACCATATTCATCGATCTTCGCATAGTAAGTGCCTGCTCCCAGTCCTGTTTGAGTGATTTTGGAAAAATAACTAACGTCGTCTTCTGGCAGCACGGCATCATCATTGTATGCTATTTCATTCAAATCACTATCATATAACCACATACGGGTATCACCTGTTGCACCGCTTGTTTCAATAGTCAAATCAGACGTGCCCGTTAAGGTAAAGCTAACCCAATCCTCATCAGTTGCAGGAATAATGCTATGCGTTTGAGCAATACCACTCTGTATAGTCGTGGCTTGCGCTGAATTATTATCAGGCTCATATTGATCTCCTTGAGCCACTGCTGTGAATGAAGCAACTACCGTGCAATCATTGGTGATGGCATTGGTTGTATAGGTGGTTCCACTTAAAGATCCACCACAGCTACCACCTATTGCTGCGACATACCCCGTATCCGGAGTAACGGTAAACTGAGTAGTGGCACCTTCAGTTACTGCTTGTGGATCGGTCGGTGTTATGGTTCCGTTTGTGCCGGCAGAAGGGGTGACCGTATAGCTGTCAGAAGAGAACTCGGCGGTTAAATTATAGGATGAAATCTCAGCGTCATTATTGTATTCATCGATCTTCGCATAGTAAGTGCCTGCTCCCAGTCCTGTTTGAGTGATTTTGGAAAAACTGCCCGTACCATCATCATCGTCATACTCTATTTGAGTCAGATTACTATTATATAACCACATACGGGTATCACCTGAAGTACCGCTTGTTTCAATGGTCAAATCAGACGTGTCTGTTAAGATAAAGCTAACCCAATCTTCATCGGTTGCAGGAATAATGCTATGCGTTTGAGAAATGCCACTATATATAGTCGTGGCTTGCCCTGAATTATTATCAGGCTCATATTGATCCCCTTGCGCCTCCACTGCAGCTGAAAGCGTTGCAGACATTGTCGCCGCGGATGCACTAATATCGGTAATGTTAACGCTACTTACATTGCCATTATACAAATCACTATTTGGTGAAGAAGTAGAGGAAAACTCATGATTTGCAGAAGAACCAGGGTATAGATCACCCCCATCACCTTTATTTAAATTTTTTTCCAATTCCCATAGATTATCCGCTTGCACCAACGCAACTTTGTAGTGACTGTATGAACAATCAGAAGGAGGATAACATTCATCCTTGTTATTGGTTTTAGCAGTATCTACATGCCAAATTGCCAACCCACTACCAACCAAACCAGCATCAAAACCTGCCTGTTGCCTATTTTCAACTAAAAAATACTCAGTGCCGCTGAGAAATTTATACACATCACTAGTCGTGGCCGACTGATCGATTTGCTCACTCACCAAAGTTGACGTAACCAGAGTTGGGACGACCCACCCAAGCTCGTACTTACTCCATGCGGAAAAATGTACCGGAGTCTCTCCCTGTAATCCCCCTGTAGAAGCCCAGGAACCGCCTGCCATCACGCCCCAGCGAGCCACGCCATTCGACGAGTAATCTGTATCGTAGAGATCAGGAAGCCCAAGAGCATGCCCATATTCATGGACGAAAACACCAACTGTATGTAACTGCCCTCTGTATGTCTCAGGCTGAATTACATAATCATCTATTTTGATGAACCCACCAGCCGGACAAGCATCATTTGTCGTATAAGCCCCATAATTGCTTCTCCCATGGTATTGTGCTCCCGATATACTCCATCTATGTGACCAGATATCTGTTGACGGCCCCCCAGCCTCCTCTCCGCTTCCCTGGTGTACGATATTGACAACATCAACATAGCAGTCGCCATCCTTATCATAGACTGAAAAATCCACAGTCCCATCAGTTAAAGCAACACTTTCATAGACTAGATCACCCGGCCACTGATCATCACCAGAAGCATCATTACTTCCATAGTAGTCATGTCCCTTGGTAAGAGCATGCCAACCTTGAACGCCTGCTGGCCCTGCAGAAACGCTAAAAGCACCATAAGACACCTCTTCATAATAAGCTTTCATACTCCGGTTGCCGACACCAAAAAGAAGCGTATCAAAATCATCCACCGTATATCTGGTTGCTCTATCGCTAAAATTAACCAAAATCACTGGAATGTTTGCCGCACCTGTTGGAGAAACGACATTATGAATTTCTTGTGAAGCACCTCGCGTCAATTTCCCAGAGAGGGAACTAGCCTTTCGCTGATTAATCCTACTAAGAGCGAGGCCTGCAGGCCTCAGGTGCTTTTGTATACCGGAAGGAGGCTGCTTATTACTAGCAACCAGGACATCCGTTGCAATAAGTTCACCTTCGGCCTGGATGGTTGCGAAGCGCCAACTTTTTGAAGAAGCATCGCGCGCAATAGAATATCCATCCATTGTTTCCCATCCATGATTCCATTCATCACCCCATTGCCGTGCCTTAAACTGAACTCCATCAGGCTGACTCAGTGTATGCAGATTTGGTGCCGCCGGCACTGCAAGAGCCTTCCCAGCAAAAAGCAAAAAAGAGAGTAATATGATTTTTGAACAAACGATAATAGGTGTGTTGGTAACCATAATTTTAACGCTTTTTTTTCTGCGTGAGCGTGAGTAAGAAACA
>Ga0208274_1001056_pt1 | contig 13207 bp, 13 predicted proteins | sample ETNtaG_22_FD_185755 | JGI IMG/M metagenome (GOLD analysis project Ga0208274, IMG submission 185755) | Marine microbial and viral communities from oxygen minimum zone, Eastern Pacific Ocean - ETNP201306SV43 (SPAdes) (version 2) | ecosystem: Environmental > Aquatic > Marine > Oceanic ... | reverse complement strand
TAGTTCTTACACTACTGATAACCTCAGATTTTGATTTGAATGTACTGAAGTCGTGTTTACCAATTAAGGCTTTTGATGCCTTCTGCATTTTCTCAATATCTAAATCCGTAGCGTAATAATGGCAATAATTCCTGCCTATCGCATTTCTGGTTTTGTTGTTTAAAATAGTGTAACGGTAAACTTTCGATTTGGCGCTATATCTGGAATGAAACTTCTCGGGCACTTTTTTCGCGGATTTAACTACGATATCTTTCGGAAGATAATAATTTATCGCCTGTACTAAATTAAAGAGAGGGATATTTGCCTGAGTCTTAAAATTTGCAACCTGGCCAATTGCGTGAGTGCCGGCATCTGTCCTGCCTGCACCATGAAGCTTTATCTCCTCATTAACCACTTTTACAATAGCTTTATCAAGCGTCTGATGAATTGTTTTACCATTCTTCTGCTGCTGCCAGCCGGCATAATTTGTACCATCATACTCTATAACAAGTTTTATATTGTTCATGAGAAATTCCCACAAGTGGTGGTTGCACTGTTCATTGCATTATTAAAACAGTGCTATCTAAAGAGTGATTAATGAATTGTAGATTTAGCGAGGATTAAAAGAGGGGTGTTTGGCGACGAAGCTACCCAGATCAGCCCAAAACTGAGTAAGATACAATCAAGGCTTTTCCCCGACACCAACACCCCACTATAATAAGATCTCAACGACTGTACTCTTAATAACAGCTAGCTTACAAAATGAATATCCAGACCACCGCAACGCATACACCTGAATCAACATAAACCCTCAGGTTAGCTAGTATTCTATTTACTACCTATTTGTTTGTCAACCATGAAAAAAGCATTAAATGCATAATACGCCTAATCTATGATGAAAATCCTTGAGAATGACAAGTTCGTATATTAATGCAAATGAAGGGGAAAGGAAATGGAGGCGGTTGTTTGCAGAACTAAATACCTAATTACATAGGTGTTCTCTCTTATACTTATCCATATAATTCGTATAGTTTGAGAAATAATGATAAACTTTTTTATTCAGCAAAGAAGAGCGGACATTAATCTTACCGTCTTTAGATACATTGTCTGATAGCAGCAGTCTAAGTTCATCAAGGTTTGCATTATCCGGATCGTTATTCTCCAGATACTCAATACGTTCCATGATAGTATTAATAAGCGCAAAATAAGCTTCTTTATCCATATTAGTGTTCGTCCTTATTTACGAGTAAACTCTTTAAAAAAATAAGTATTTCCGGTACTACCTTAACTACGACTCTCCAGCTTGTTTTTGTTAAACAAATCTTACATAACTTCCATGGCACTTGATAAAATCGCTCAATGCACTCTCTGCTACGGTACGCACATCCTCAGGTCTTTTACATATAAATTGTGCTTCTGCTCTGAACATGGACAAAAGTTCCTCTATTGTATATTTCGCACATTTATTAAAAGCAATATTCTGTTTATACATTGTTATATTACTCCGTATGTAACAAACCCTTAACAAACAGTTACTCTTATTATCGTCAAATTCACACGAATCTTTACCTGAAACCCCCTAAAATACCATTTTTTCTCGTATTTATTTCAATTCAACCATGTATTGAAGCTTCACATGTCAGGCACATTCAGGTGGTAAATCGTTCGATTAAGCTAAAGCTTAAGTCTGATTTATAAAATACTTGCCTATTTCCATAGCGGGCTTATAATTGAATTTATTATGAAAAAACACTTAACAACACACATCTTAATCATATTGTTTATATTCTTTTCAACTCCAATCGTACAATCAGGAGAAGAACCACGCATAAATCTACGTCCGTATTATAAGCAATTGTCTGTTGCTCAGGTACAGGAAATACCTAACATCTCAATACGCAAAAAAGAGGTATGGGGGTTTCATGGACATAGTACAATTGATAGAGATTTTCATCTGAAAACAATCAATGATGATAAGGTTATAGTGGACTCTGCCACCGGCCTGATGTGGCATCAGTCCGGTTCTGATAAATATTTTAGCTGGAAAAGAGCAAAGAAGTGGATAGACAAGTTGAACAAAGAAGGTTATGCAGGCTTTCAAGACTGGAAATTGCCAACTGTGGAGGAAGCGGCGTCACTTTTAGAACCTGAGAAGAAAAGTGGTAATCTGCACATAGACCCTGCATTTGATAAAAAACAATGGAGCATCTGGTCATGCGACAGTCATATTTCGGATGACAGTCTTACTCTGAATGGTGCATGGCGCGTTTCCTTCAGCGATGGCACCGTATCCTGGGGCAGCAACAGCTTAGACATATTCTATATTCGTCCAGTACGTATAAGCAAATGATACCTGCCAGAAAGCCTGTCTGGCAGAAGGCTTGATTTTTTTCCTTTCTTCGATTTGTTGCCCAAATAAATTGATTCATAAAGAAGGGTAAAGAGCATGTCCCCCTTCACCAAGATAATATTAATGTACATTATATAATTGACATCTTTTAAAAGGTTTGTTAACCTGCTAGGCCGTAAGTCCAAATTACATTAAAAATTAAAACAAAAAAAATGATTACACTTTTTTTTCGTACTATATAAACTCTATATAAGAGATACAAGGAGTCCTGAAACGGTATACCTGGCTTTCGCTTTCGGCTTTATTGTGCTTGTTTTCACAAGCTTCGGTATTGAAAAGCTATGGTCAAAGCATATAAACGCAAAGGCCGTCAGGTTCTTTCTTTTTCCCGGCGCTGTAATACACGAACTCAGCCATGCCTTTATATGCCTGATTACCGGTACTACCATAAAAGAACTGAATATATTTAAGCTTGAGAACGGTAGTATCCAATACGACAGGCCGAAAATCCCATTCCTCTTTGATTTTTTTATAGCAACAGCTCCTATCTTCGGCTGCGCTTTCGTCCTGATACTAATCTCCATAATCCTGGGAAATCCCATTCGCGTAGATGAAACCTTACCTAATGAAATGACATTTTCCATCAAGATAGTATTTGATTACGCAAAAAACTTCCTGGATATGATATGGCTGACACTCAATGCATTCTGGAAAAGCGGTTTCCGTAGTATAAGTTCTGTATTTTTCATAATAGCATCAATCATTTTCACTGTAACCATGGCTCCACACAAAAGTGATATAAAGTATATAGTGTTGGGCTTTATCATCCTGGGATCAGCTTTATTTGCCCTGGAGTGGTTCGGAGTATCTCTGCTGGGTTATAAATGGTGGGATAAAGCGTTAGACGACTCGTGGAAAATACTTACTTACATCATTTCAATATTGCTGACCATGCTCTTTATATCTTCAATAATAATTGGTATGATAAAGGGAGTAAAGCTGATTTTTGGTCATAAAGGTTAATGAGAGACATTATCAAATACTCCTGCCTTGACTCCCTATTCGGCCCTGTATTTATCGCAGAAACTATCAGGGGCGTATGCTTTGTCAGTCTATCAAAGATTTCCGAGACCAAATTTCAATCATTTCTAAGAAAAAGGTTCCAAAAAGAGGTAATCCGAGACGACAAAAGACTGAAGAATATAATTCATGAACTATCCAATTACTTTAATGGCCATCGGGTAAATTTCAAATCTATATTGGATTTAAGTATTGGAACAGAATTCCAACGAAAGGTTTGGAAAAAAGTCAGTGAAATACCCTATGGAGAGTTGAGAAGTTATAAATGGATTGCCAATGAAATTGGCAACCTGCACGCCGTCAGGGCTGTTGGTAATGCCGTAGGAAAAAATCCGGTACCTCCGATAATACCCTGTCACCGTGTAATACGTTCTGACGGAAAGCTTGGAGGATTTTCTTCCGGAATTGCACTAAAGAAATGTCTCTTGAAATTAGAGAAGTAATACCTGCCAAACATACAGCAGGCAAACAGCAGAATAAATTCCGGACTGGGTAAGGGTTTGATAACTGGCGGAGAGGCCGGGATTCGAACCCGGGGTCCCACTATCAGCAGGACAATGGGTTAGCAACCCACCGCTTTAAGCCGCTCAGCCACCTCTCCAACGATGATGGTTTGAAACGCATTCTTTCCTATTTGATTTGGCGGAGGGAGTAGGATTCGAACCCACGGTCCCGATTCCTCAGGACTGCAGTTTTCAAGACTGCCGCCTTCGTCCACTCGGCCATCCCTCCTGTAGTATTACTCTACAAAGCTGAGTTTGGAACTGTAAAACTTCTTTTTTTGCCGGTTCTTTGAGTCTGATAAAAAGTTAAAAGTGCCTGCCCGACTGGCAGGCGGGCGGCTTTGCCACACTATGCTATTAAATGTTTTCCCACTTACAGACTTCTTCCAGAACCGTCTTGGCCACATATATTGGTGTGTTGCCCTGCATGGCCAAAGCGATAGCATCACTTGGCCTTGAATCTATCTCTAAAACACTGCCGTTTTGACTTATTATTATTTTGGCATAGAAAGTATTGTTTTTCAGATCACTTATTTCAACTCTCTCTATGCCTCCACTTAACTGTATTATCACATTTGAGAGTAAGTCATGAGTAAGCGGCCTTGGTGTTGGAATATCTTTAACCGCTCTATCAATAGCCCATGCTTCATGCAAGCCTATAACAATAGGAAAACTCCTTTGGCCGTCTTTTTCCTTAAGAACAATTATCTGATGGTCGCTCGTTTCAGATATCATTATCCTTGATAATTCCATGTGAACCATCACAGTATTTTCCTCATAATTTGTCCAAAATACTACAAAAATTCTATCATACAAGGTATCATTGTCAACATTATTTTGAAATACGCAAAATCAGACCACGCTAAAACTTGGGAATGCATTATACCTCTATTCGCCGTGTATTCTTTACCTCACACATAGGGTCGTTTTTCCCTCTATCAAGGCAAAAATTATTGACACTAAATATAGCGATTGATATACTTGGCATCCTTTCACCTGCCAAAGTTGGCCAATATTTTAGATAGTATCCCAAGTAAATGTTAATAAAATCAATAATACTGGGCGCAATACAGGGTCTAACAGAATTCCTACCAATCAGTAGTTCCGGTCATCTTGTAATCTTCAAAAGTTTTTTAGATATAGAAACCCAGGGTGTTATCTGGGAAATATCATTACACTTCAGTACGCTCCTGGCTATCTTTGGAGTCTTCTACAAAGATATATTTCTGATTTTAAAAAGTGTCTGCCATTCCTTGAAAAAGTTAATATCCGGCGAAAGTATTACCAGCATCTTTAGAGACGACATTCATACCCGTACCTTTCTTCTTATAATAATAGGTACAATACCTACAGTAATAATAGCATTTTCCTTTAGAAGCTCATTCGAGAGTCTTTTCAGTAAGCCGGCAGTAGCAGGATATATGCTGCTTGTAACAGGCACCGTGCTCTGGTTTACCAAATACAGTTTAAAGGCAGATGGTAATAAAAAGAATTTAGGTATTATTGATGCCTTGGTAGTCGGCACCGTACAGGGACTTGCAATTACCCCTGGTATATCACGTTCAGGTACAACAATCGCTGCCGCCACTTTCAGGGGAATTGATAGAGAAACCGCTGCCAGGTTTTCCTTTCTACTGGCAATACCCGTGATCCTGGGGGCAATGGCAATGATGGCGAAAGACACTGTTACTCTCAAAAATGGAGAAATTTCATTTCTCATAATTGGGAGTGTTGTAGCCGCAATAACGGGTTACATTTCCCTGCGCATATTGATAAAAATCGTTACCATCGGGAAACTGCATCTTTTCTCTTATTACTGCTGGCCAGTCGGGTTGTTTATTATCCTTTTTTTCCTATGAATGATTATCTGGCTCGTTCAAGAAATCTACCGAAAAGCTTTCTTTTCATTCTGCCCCTTTTAGTCTTTTATGAGGTTGGCATAATCTTATACGGTTCAGAAACAAAAAACGCTGCTGATGTCATCATAAAAAAACCATTTGAAATCTTTGGAAATCACGCTACTCTGGTATTTAATTCCTTAATTATCATTGTCTCTTTCTGTTCGATATTTTATATTGAGAAGAAAAACCGCTTAAGCTGTGGAATCTTTATTCCCATGTTTTTAGAAAGTGCAGCTTATGCCTTTTCCCTCGGGTACGTAATTCTGTTTTTTGTACATGGATATTTACCATTTAATATTACTGATTTACATGTACAGGGTTTTATAAATGGTATAATTACTTCTTTAGGCGCTGGAATTTATGAAGAGATACTCTTCCGGCTTCTGCTATTAAGCATTCTTTATCTGGTTATAGTTAAAGTTCTTAAACTCAATGCAATAATAGGTTCTTTCCTTAGTATACTAATATGTGCCTGCATTTTCTCTATTATGCATTATATAGGAATGGCAGGTGATAGTTTCTCAATGAGCAGCTTCTTGTTCCGTGCAGTCGCAGGGTTTATTTTGTCAGCAATCTTTATTTTTCGCGGTTTGGGAATTGCAGTTTATACACATGCTATTTACGATATCCTGATAATCCATAAGGCTTATTCATAGCACGGTATAGCCGAAGCCAAGTTTGAAGTGTCTAAAGTCAAAAATAAAGAGAGTAATTGATTAGTAATTTAGGCTAAAATTTGTAATAATATCAAGAATTGAAAATATGATTAATAAGTATGTAAACAAATTTTTACAGATTTAAGACGTAATGGAGTGCCATTTAAATGGAAAATATAATAGTAGGTATTACGGGAGCCAGCGGTGTAGTTTATGGGCAACGTCTTTTGCAGGCTTTGAGTGATAAATCCTATCCTATTCACTTAAGTGTATCCGAGGCTGCTGTAAAAGTGATTGAAAGTGAATTAAACCTCTCCTTAAACCTGAACGACTTCGACATCAAAAAATTTATAGACAGGAAAAACCACAGTGTAATTTACCACCATATATCAGATATCGCTGCATCTATTTCAAGCGGTACATTTAAAACCAGGGCAATGATTATAACACCATGCAGTATGAACACACTCTGTTCAATAGCAAATGGGATTGCATCAAATCTCATTCAACGTACCGCCAGTGTAACTCTAAAAGAGGGAAGGAAATTGATTGTTGTACCACGTGAGACCCCACTAACATCTATTCACCTGGAGGGTATGTTAAAATTGTCAAAGGCACAAGCTTGTATTCTACCAGCTATGCCCGGATACTATTACCATCCAAAAAACATCGATGATCAGATAGACTTCATAGTAGGAAAGATCCTCGACTATATCGGCATAGAATATCCACCATATACAAAAAAAAGATATGGGGAATTGGGATACATGGATCCAGAATTGATGATTAAATAAACATACAGGATAAAAGATTACTATAGAGTTTAAAACTTACAATGAATGACAATAAGAAAAAGAGTCGAGTAGGTTTCTGGATTGCAACTTCACTGGCAATATTCTTCTTTCTTTGCAGCATAGCATTCTTTTCTTCGTTGATGGGGCTTCTCATGATAAAAGGCGCACTCTCACCACATGAGGAAGAAGGAAAGACAAAAAAACTAGCCGAAACCTTAATAGAAGGAACAGGTACTGATAAAGTACTCATAATCCCCGTCAAAGGTGTTATTACAGCACAATCATCCATGAAACTTTTCCAGGAAACACAAAGTGTGGTTGAAAGTGTAACACAACAACTTGAGCAGGCACGTGATGATAATGACGTAAAAGCAGTGATATTGGAGATTAACAGTCCCGGTGGTGGGATTACAGCAAGTGATATCATTTATAAAGAAATCCTGGAATTCAAAGAGAAGACAAACAAAAAGATAATCGTAAGCATGCAGGATGTTGCGGCATCAGGTGCTTATTATATTTCAGCAGCTGCTGATCAGATCATCTCTCATCCAACGACAGTTACAGGGAGTATAGGTGTAATCATGCCTCTTCTAAATATAACTGATCTGGTAGAAAAATACGGTATTAAAGACACTTCTGTAAAATCCGGAGATATGAAGAATATAGGCTCGCCACTTAAAAAGATGTCTTACGCAGAGAAAAAGGTTTTACTCGATATTGTAGACGAAATGTATACAAGGTTTCTGAATATTATTGCTGACGGCAGAAATATGGAAATAGAAGATGTTAGAAAGTTGTCGGATGGCAGAATATATACCGGTAAACAGGCACTGGAAAATGGCCTGGTAGACCAACTGGGCTATATGGATGATGCAATAACTTTAGCTAAAGAGATATCAGGTTTAAAAGAAGCAAAAATCATAAAATACAAGAAAATGTTTGATCTGGCAGAAATCTTTGCAGGCTCAATGGATAATTTATTTGGTAATCGTACAATAAAGATTGGAATAAATGCCACCGCAACAGATAATGATTTCCCGAGATTTATGTACTTATGGACAGGATACCAACAAAATTATCTCTTCAAATGGCCTGCATTTAATTAAAAAACCACAAATCATGTTTTCAAATCAAGAAAAAGTCTAAATATCCGTAAACAAGAATACCCCAAAGGCACAGAAAACAGATTTTGGAAATTTGACACTTAAAGATGGAATTATGAAAAAAACCATCAACATTTCACCTTTATCCATAATATACAGTATTAATGTCCTCTCCCTCCAAACCTACAGGAATATTTGATGTGAAGAACGAAGATTGACTCCAACAAATTCTACGAATTTTAGACTTGTTATGAAACTTCTAAATCAAACCATAGAAAATATCGAGGAGATCTCGATAGACTCAGATGGAAATATAAGAGATAGATTAAAAAATCTGGCCATTCCTGCCGGAAGCCTTGGACGACTGGAGGAATTTGCAATTATTTACGCCTCTATAAAAGGATCAACAGAAGCGACAATAAGAAACAAAGTTGTTTTTACAATGGCTGGAGATCATGGAGTCTCCAGTGAAGGCGTAAGCGCTTTTCCTCAAGAGGTAACCAGGCAGATGGTAAATAACTTTCTTGATGGAGGAGCCACTATAAGTGTTTTCGCACGACATGCAGGGGCAAGGGTAGTTGTAGTTGATTGCGGCGTAAAGGCTGATTTTGAGCCCGTAGAGGGTTTAAAGATAAAAAAGGTTGGTTATGGAACTGGTAATATTGCATGCGGGCCGGCAATGTCCAGAGAACAGGCAATAAAGTCTCTGGAAGCGGGCATAGAAGTTCTTAACGAAGAACTCTGCAACGGTCTGGACATTGTTGCCACTGGAGATATGGGAATAGCCAATACTACACCAAGTAGCGCAATAATTGCATGTTTAACGGGAGTAGACGTAAGTAAAGTAACCGGAAGAGGTACCGGTTTAGATGATGAGGGTATGGAAAAGAAGATAAGTATTATCAAGAGAGCATTAGATGTTAATAAACCTGACACATCAGACCCGATAGACATACTCTCAAAGGTAGGCGGATTTGAAATTGGCGGTATTGCGGGTCTGTGCCTCGCTGCAGCACGTCACAGGATACCAGTATTGATTGACGGATTTATCTCTACTGCCGCCGCATTGATAGCATGTACCATAGAACCCAAGGTAAATAACTATCTCATATCGTCTCATACATCCGCAGAAAATGGCCATAATATCGCACTGGAGAAATTGGGGAAAAAAGCAATCTTAGATCTGGATTTAAGACTCGGAGAAGGTACCGGTGCTGTATTGGCAATGAGTTTGATTGAGGCTGGTGTAAGTATCCTGACACAGATGGCATCATTTACTGAAGCTGGAGTCTCTGTACCACACCTTCATAAATAAAAATGTCACACTGAATGAAACACTATACTGGCAATTTTATCTATTTTTAAACACAACTTATAGTGTTTTTTACAATCACTTTCAATATTATTTCTCCCCTACTACCTCTTATGGTATTCTATATTTTTCAAAGTAAACTAAGAACTTAATATTATTAACTTATGAAGAAAGTAGAAATAATATCTGTTGGTTCTGAACTTGTTTGCGGCCAAATCAGAGATTTGAATGCACCATTTGCCGCATCAAAACTAACAGACCTTGGCTTCAATGTTATAAATCAATCAATTGTAGGTGACAATTCTCAGGATTTAAGACTTGCGCTTCAAACTGCATCAGAGAGATCAAACCTGGTTATAATAACAGGAGGTTTAGGGCCCACGATGGATGACATTACAAGGGAAACTGTTGCCGACTTCTGTGATGTTAAATTAATAACAGATGATAATTCCGTAAATCATATTGAGAGCTTAATTAAAAGCGCACATAGCCACAAGTATATTAATAACTTAAAGCAGGCAATGATACCTGAGAGTGGTATTGTCATCCATAACTCAACAGGGACAGCTCAAGGCTTTCTTGTAAGCACCTCTCAATCCAGTATTATTTGCCTACCGGGTGTACCTGCCGAGATGACGTTAATGTTTGAGGATTGGGTTATCCCATACATTCTTCGAGAATCAGATGATAGAAGAGAAAAATGTACCAGGGTAATTAATACATTTGGGATGTCAGAATCTATACTTGATGAGAAAACCAGGGAAATAATTCAACCTGATGAGCATTTGTCTTACAGCACGCTTGTAAATGATGGCATAGTTTCCATACGTATCACAGTAAGCGATGTAGAAGAGAAGAAAGCAATCTCTATACTTAATGAGATTGAAGAAAATATTTGCATGGAGCTGGGAAAATTTGTTTTTAGCAAAGGCGAAGATACTCTTGAAGATACTATTTCAAAACTTTTAAAGAAACATTCCACAACATTGGCAGTCGCCGAGTCCTGTACCGGAGGGCTGGTTTCAAATCTGTTGACAAATGTCCAGGGTAGTTCAGATTTCTTTTCAGGAGGAATCGTTTCTTATAGTAATAAGGCAAAGAAAGACCTGCTCAACGTTTCAGAAAAACTCATTGAAGAATATGGGGTAATAAGTGCAGAGGTTGCAAAGGCAATGGCTTCCGGCGTAAGAGAACGAATACAGACTGATATAGGATTGGCTGTTACCGGAATAGCCGGACCTGCCGGTATTGAGGAAGGAATTGACCAGGGAAAACCTGTGGGACTGGTTTATGTAGCAACCGCAATAAATGAAGATCTGAAATGTGAGGAATATCGCTTTTTCGGCTCAAGAATAGATATAAAAAAACGTGCTGCAAATGCAGTACTGAACACGTTGAGATTACATTTGTTAGGAAAAGTAGCAAGATGCTGAAAACATGCTAATTTGCTCTGCAATCCTATGTATTCAATTTTTGTCCCTTTGCTCTGCGTCTTTTAATTATTGCCCTTCCGCCTTTTGTCCTCATTCTCTTGCGAAAACCACACATTCTGACTCGTTTAATTGAGCTTTTCCTGATTCTTATTTTCATAAAACCTTCCCTTGTTGAGTAATAACCCTTTTTGCCAGTATACCTTAGAGCGTTTTCATCGCATATACGACATAATACCTGCTTGATTACGCAATTCAAACGTTCGTCGGCCGTTTCCTTATAAAATTTAAGAATTGCGCAGAAATATAGATTCTATAGAATGATATATATTTGTCAAACAAAAGATATTTTTTTTAAAATATACTTTAATAAAAGTCATAAAATCGTATTGACATAGGTACTTAGACTTGATAGCATGTTTCAAAAGCGTTGCGTTTCATTGTAATGGACTTTCACAAAAGAAAGGGGTGTGATTAAGTGCAGACTACTACAAAGAGAGATTTATGTGAGAAAATAGTACGAAAAACTAATAATTCACAATTACTTGTCAAAGAAACGATTCAAATGTTCCTAGACAGAATCGTTGAGGAATTGTCACAAGGCAACCGGATAGAATTGAGAGACTTTGGTGTATTTGAAGTTAAGAAAAGAGCGGCAAGGAAAGCAAGAAATCCCCGCACCGGAGAAGAAGCCTTTGTACCTGCCAAAAATGTCGTTGTTTTCAAGGTGGGGAAATTAATGAAAGAAAGTGTAAACAACAGCACAAACAACAACTCAAATACAGCAGATCCATCTTAAAATCAGAAATCATACCACGGAAAAGCCAGTTTCAGGATCTTTTGTTCTAACTAACACAAGGTTAGTATCATAATAATATTTGACAATTTCTAATAAGTTAAATACTACTGCCACAACCCCACCTCTATAACATATTCAATCTACACTAAATAAGACAGACTATAACCACCCTTAATCCCATCTAGAAGGTAAATGGAAGAACAGATCTTTAGTTATATGCAAAACCAGGAGAATGAAATTGTACGCCTGGCAGATGAGTTAATTGGCGCTAACACCGTAAATCCACCCGGTAATGAGCGTTTGGCTGTAAACATAGTAGAAAAACATTTTAAAACACTTGGCATTCGGTACGATATTTTTGAAAAAATTGCGGGAAGAGCAAATATAGTTGGATATATTGGTAATAGGAGCCCGACATTACTCGTTGCCTGTCACCTGGATGTAGTTCCACCTGGTAATGGATGGGACACAGACCCTTTTAAGTCAGTTGTAAGAAATGGTAGAATTTACGGACGTGGAGCAAACGATAATAAGGGACAAATGGCTTCCATGTTGGTACTGGCAAAGCTCTTAAAAGACAACGAATCAAGACTTAATGGTAGTTTCTTATTAATTGGCGCGGCTGATGAAGAGAAAGGTTCGGGCTTAGGGTTAAAATATTTACTTGATGAATGTGGGATATCTGCAGATTTTGCAATTATACCAGACGTTGCACACAATATGAAAATAATAGACGTTGGAGAGAAAGGAGCTTTATTCCTGAACATAACGTCATACGGTAAACAAGCCCACGGTTCAACACCGGAAAAAGGATCTAATGCTATATGGAATATGGTTGAGTTACTTAATCAATTAAAGAATATAAAATTCCAGCGCTTGTCTCATGAATTATTTTCCCATCCAACCTTAAATCTTGGTACTATCTCTGGTGGAGCAGCACATAATATCGTTCCTGCCAAATGCGAGGTAAAACTTGATATCCGTTATTTACCTGGTGAGACAGAAAAGGAAATAGTGGGCAATATTAATGATATAATTACTTCAATAAAAAAGAATAGTCCAACCTCAAAGTTTGATATTACTGTTGATGCACATCTGCCCCCTACTCAAATGCCGGCAGATAATCCGCTGGTTAACATAATTGCAATGCATTCTGAATCTGTTCTCGGAGCGAAACCAATACCCATGGGGTTTTCGGGTGTAACGGTAACTAAACAACTAATAGAAAAAGGTATTATGGCGGTTGGATTTGGCCCTGGCGATGAAGACCAGTCTCATATAGCAAATGAATCTATAGAGA